>QWCQ01000754.1_pt1 | contig 28173 bp, 21 predicted proteins | sample 1972701 | NCBI WGS metagenome assembly QWCQ01 (sample SAMN09866704, study PRJNA288562) | Human gut metagenome isolate pre4_stool, whole genome shotgun sequencing... | reverse complement strand
AGTGGTCCGGAGATGTCCAAGCGTGCTCCGGCCGACTGGTACTTCGCCCCATGGCTATTCTCCACGCCTGAGAGCTCGTACGCCTCCGTATGTCCCTCTGCTGCTCTCTCAGTGGAGTGGCTCATACCAGTCTGGTAGTAGTCGAGGTCGATCTGTGCTCTCCAGTCCCCAAACCTCCTAATGTAGTAGAGATTGGGGCGGTGCGAGGCATTCCAGGGCTTGAGGGTCTGTGACTTGCCAAAGTAGCGCTCTACCGCCTCAGGTGTGGGCTTGAGGTGGTTGCTGGTGAGGTCGGAGAACATCCACGAATTCTCCTTATCGGCGGCAATACGGTATCTGAAGCCTGCGCTCTGCACCTCGTCTTCGTAATTGATGCCCACCGTATACTCCTGTGTCTGTACACCCTCCTTGTGCTTGGTGGTGGATTGATTGATCCACTCGCTTTGATCGGTTCTGCCATGAGTACGGAGGGAGGGGAAGGAGTGATTGGTCTGCTCGTCCTTGTACATGACACTGGTGAAGAAGTCCCAGTTATTGAGCCGATAATTGAGCCGAAGGTAGGGCTGATAACCCATGGGGCTACCTATCTGATTATTTAGATCGAGCTTTACCTCGCCGCTGAGACCGGTGCCCTGCTCGCGCTTGGTGTAGATCTTGATCACCGACTCGGCGGAGGAGCTATACCTGGCACCGGGATTGGTGAGTACCTCTATGTCGCGGATGAGGTAGGGCTTGAGGTTGCGCAGCTGATTGGGGTCGGTCATCAGTCGGTCGTTGATGTAGATGATGGGGGTCCCCTTGCCAGCTACCCGTACTTCGGTACCCTCGATCTCGACGAGTGGCACGCCTCTGAGCACACTATAGACGTCCGATAGATTTGCGAGCGGTGAGGCCTCTATGGAGGTGCTGATACCGCCGGCGACCATCCGGTGTGTGATACGATTGGCGGTGACGGAGACCTCCTCTAACACCAGGGCACTCTCCTTTAGTACGATCTTGTAATCGGAGAAACTCTCGCACCTCACCTCCTTGGGGGTGAAGCCGATCAAGCTTGCCTCGAGTAGTAGTGGTAACTGATGCTGTCCGATCTGTAGAGTAAAGGAGCCATCGTCACGGGTCACACCTCCTGTGAGCACCTTGCTGCCGTCGATGCTCTTCACCTTGACGGTCGCGTAGGGGAGCGGTTCCCCCGCTTCGTCATACACTACTCCACGGAGCTCTTGTGCCGTAACTCCCCAAACCCCTACCATCATCAGTAGGGATACCAAGAAAAATAATCGCTTCATTAAACTTATCTACTATGTACTGAGCCGCCTCCCCTCCTCACCCGCAAAGGTAGGTACTATCGCTCGCAACTCAGTTGCAGACTTCCGGTAGTTACACGATCGTGACCTGCGGCGGATCGGGAAGTGTAGGAAAGTCTACCGTACATGCAGAGAAGAGACAGGGGAGGACCGCGAGAGACAGTCGCGGGAGGGGCGGTGGTATATTTGCATTCATTCCTGCCCCACCTCAAGCTATCTGAGGGTAAGACATCGGGGTGAGAATGTTGCTACCACTGACACCGCCCACCCGACAGAGAGTCAGCAGAGTTATCGGAAGCAGAAGTCGTCCAGCATCAGGTCGATGTCGGATGCGCCGCCGAGCTTGATCGCCAGGGACTCGCCACCGCGCTGCCCCACCTGATCGGAGTAGACATTGACCGACATAGAGCGGGCGGAGCTGACGCCCTTGAGGAGGAAGGAGATCGTCTCCGTGCCAGAGGGGATCGCGCCCTTGAAGGAGAGGAGGTACTCATTCCCACTGAGCCTCTTGACCACCGAGAGCACCTGACCGCGATCCGGGTAGGCGTGGTCCCGCGAGATGACCGCATAACTTCGCAACCCCTGCTTGCCGAGCGCGGCTCTGAAGTCAGTCTCGCTCTCGCAGTCGGCGCCATCGAAGAGCCACTTCGCATCCCCCGGGTCACTCCCCGGGTCGGGCGTATCCTCGACCGATCCGCTGTCGGTCACGCGGAGGAGCAGGTCGTCGATGCGCCACCTCACGCTCTCGTAGCCCTTGCTGGTGTAGACAAAGGCGAAGTGGACATTGGCCTGCCCGTAGACGAAGTCCGGGAAGGAGATCGAATTGGGGACAAAGTCCTTCGACTTCGCCGAGGGGTAATTGGGGATGGTTACCTGCTGCCACCGAGCCGCTTCAGGATCATCGAGCGGGAAGTCCTCCGTGGTCACAAAGAGCGTCTGCTGCTCCTGCATCCTCTTTCCGCCGATGATACTGTGAGCAAAGGAGAGGCGAGCATCGGAGACGTCGGTGAAGTCGAGCGAAGGGGAGAGGAGTAGGATCTTGGTGATCCCCATGCCCTCACTCGACACCGTCGCACAGCCCTCATCCGCACGGAAGTCGATCCCTGTGCCGATGACGGCATGGCTGCTCATCTGACCAAGCGACGTATCGAAGTGCTCCTCCAGGATGGTTCGCTCACCGGCTCCGACCGTAGGGTCGTCCAGGTAGATGTCCCCCTCTATCCGACCGCCCTCGACGAAGGAGCGGATGGAGGCAGAGAAGCCCCCCGAGGAGACTTCCGGGGTAGACTGCTTAAGGTGCAGGATCAGGGAGTAGTAGATGCCGCTCTCCGACCTGGTGACCTGCTCAAAGGCCGGCTCATCGAGCGTGACCGTCTTGCTCCCCACGCCGATTTGGATCTTGTGCGACGGGTCACCAAGCGTCTCGCCCGGTAGGATGTAGGAGACAAACGTATCTCCATAGCGCACCGCAGAGAGGGGCTCCACCGCTTCGCCCGCCGTGATGGCACCGCTCCGCTTATCCATCAGCCCTCCGGTGCGGTAGCCCAGGAGCTCTACTGTCGCATCGGAGAGGTCCAGTCCCTCGATCTCGGAGACGAGCCGGACACGGATCTGGGAGAGACGGTGAGAGAAGGAGAGCTCCACCTGAGTCTCCCCTTTGACTCCTTTTCCCTCCCCATAGAGCAGAGCGCACTGGTCTCGCAGGTCGAAGGAGACAGATCCCCCGCCGCCGTAGCTGTAGGGGTAGTAGGCGTGGAAGGTCTCACCCTCCGGAGCCATGGAGATGCGCCGATCACTCCGGGGGCCAAAGGCGCCGTCCCCATGCGTCGTGACATAGGGGACATCGGTCTCCCGGGAGGAGAAGATCCCGATCTGATCACTCGCCTCCCAGCGGTCATCGAGGACACGGAGATGAGGTGAGAGGAGAAGGGCGAGAAGGGGGAGGGAGAGGAAAGAGAATTTATTCATAGTCGTGAGAGGACATCGGCGATCTGCCCACCGATACCGATGGTGTAGCCCTGGTGGAAGTAGACGACACGATTGAAGGTATCGGCGACGATCACCACCGGATAGTCGAGAGGCAGAGAGCGCTCCAGACCCTCTGCAAGCGCTTTATCCAGCCCCTGTGTGACACCCCAAGAGGCTCCCGGGAGGAGACTGTGGAGCGCCTCAGAGGGCTTCTGCGGTGTGAGGACAACGGTCGGTATGGGTAGCTTGCCGGATCCGTCAGCGATGGCGCCGAGGTCGCGGAGGATATGGTCGGACGGCTCGTGGGCATCGCGTGCCAGCACGAGGAGGTAGTAGCCCCGTCCTGTGGTGCTGAGGAGTGAGCGCTCCTCTCCTGCGAGATCCTGGTAGAGCGACTCGGAGTCGAAGTTTCCGATCACCGCCAGGGCACCCTCCTCCCGGTCGAAGTCGATCGCCATAGGTTTCCCGCAACTCATCCTCCGGATGGAGGCGAGGACGGTGCCGTCGGCAAGCCTGCTGCCGGTGAGGAGGAAATTGTCCGGATAGAGGAGCGACTTGCCCTGCAGATCGGTGTAGGGAACCATGTCGTCGAAGTAGTAGGTGCTCATCTGACCGCCGGCAGGATCGAAGTAGCCGACGGTGAAGTGAGACGTGTAGTGGGGCGTACGGACGGTATTCGACCCCTGCTCGTAGGTGAGCTGTAGGGGACAGTCGGCAGCAGACTCCTTCTCTTCCTTTAGATAAGGGATCACCTGCTCCCTACCCTCATCGTCGCGGTAGCGGACAACGCTGTTGCCGAAGTCATACCAGGTCGGTACTCCGGCCGTGCGGAGCAGTCGGATCAGCAGAACGGTGAGGGAGCGCTGGTTACCGCGCTGGAGGATCCAAGTGGAGGCGGGCGTCATCGGGAGGTTGAGCGGATTGTACTGCTTGTCGTACGAGAGCTGCCCCATACGATCGAGGATCCGGGTCACTCGCTCTGCTCGGCTGAGCTCCTCACTGCCGAGGATCTGCTCACAGATCAGATCCAGCTCAGGCTGCTGTGGCGCGATCGGCTCACGGTCCATGGCCCTCGGGCAGTAGATCATCGGCTCCTGCCAGTCGGCGTCGGTGAGATCCCGGTCGAGCACCTGCTCGAGGGCGGTGATGGAGACATCGTGGTGGTCCTTCTCGGTGAGGGAAGAGAGAAGGAGAAGGGCGTGATGCAACCGTCCGCTCTCAGCCGACTGGCGGAGGAAGTGCTCTATCGTGGCGTGGTATCCGCGGCTCTTAGGGAAGAGGTCAAGGAGCAAGGTGCGGTCCTTGTCCATTGCGCCCAGCTCGTCAGATAGTGCGGCGGTCTGCTCTGCTGTGGGGAAGGTGGCGGTATACGCCTCACGGACGGCATCCTCCTCGGCGAGTAGACGAGCATTCTCCGCCGCCTGAGCCTCTGTGTACCGAACCTCCGGGGTCTGCTCCACCGGCGGGGTGAGCCGCAGGTGCTGCTCTGCCGGGATGGTGTCGAGCGGGCGTAGGGTCAGCTCAAGGGTGCTGCCGCCCTCCTTATTGGTCATCTTCTCCATCGCGACTCGGTCCTTGCCCTTGGAAGCAAAGATCACCACATCCCCGAGGCCTAGGTTGGTCACCGCTTCCCCGCGGTCATCGGTTGTGCGGGTGACGAGAGGATAAAGCTCGGCGTAGTTGTAGATGCGGTAGGTGACGGTGGCGCCCTCGACCGGCTTACCGGCCTCGTCCACGACACGGACGGTCATCGGTGCGGTGCGGATGTAATTGGGCGTCACATTGAGCTCGGTGAAGCAATCGTTTTTGCTCAGCACCTCCTCATCGCCATCGTAGTCCCCAAAGGCGGTGGTGTGGAGCATCATCGCCCGCATCACCGGAGCGTCGAACCAAGCGTTGTCTAGCACGGGGGCAGGTTCACTTGCCCCGAGGTAGTGCCACTTCCCATCTACCCAAGCCTCGACCCAGGCGTGGTTGTCGTCCGTATGTGCCCAGCGGGGCGTGTAGACCTGCCGTGCCGGGATGCCGACAGTCCGTAGCACAGCAACGACGAACGTACTCTGCTCGCCGCAGCGGCCGAGGGCATTCCGCAGCGTGGCAATCGGGCTGGAGGTGCGACCGTCCGAGGGCTGATAGGTGATGTGCTTGTGTGCCCAGCGATTGAGCGCCAGCACCGCCTGCTCCATCGTCATGGTATCGACGAGGGCGGACAATTCGTCGTAATAGGTAGTCCGGAAGTCATCCAGCACCTCGTTATTCACCCGCTTAGGGAGGACAAAGGCGCGGAAGAGAGCGCCCGGGACCTCCTTCCCCCATGGCATCTCCTCCCTCGCCCTCAGCGTCACCCGGACATTATCCAGATGATAGGCGATGCTGTGATCCATCAGATCCGGCAGACTCATATAGGCGTAGAGGTAGGTCATCGCATCCCGCTCCTCGGCGGTCACGTCGACGAAGCGGAGGGAGTCGGTCGGAGAGACGATGCCGAGGGTATCGATCTTCGTCTCGAGGGCTTTCTCCGCACGAGTCATCACATCGGAGGGAAAAAGCGACTCGCCCCGACCCCCGCCGCATGAGGTGGCGAAGAGAGTCAGAGCGAGCAGAAGAGTAAGAGGTGTAAGTCTATTCATGGCTAACGGTTTTATTTACAGACCAAAGTTAGCCAGAAAAACTTAACCGTCAGAAGCCGAACTGGAACTGCATCCGGATGTGGTGGTCCATCGGGCCGTGTCCCTCACCCTGCGGAGCGACGAGACGATACTCCAGCTGCCAGCGGGAGAGCTTGCCAAACCAATGTTGAACGCCGAGCGTACTGGTGAGGAGACTGCCGGGACCCATGCCGGTCTTGAGGTAATCCACGGAGGCGACGAAGTCATACCGCTTGGTCATATGTGCCACAGCGGTGAGGTAAGCCCCCTGTCCCACGACCCCGGCATCCTTGCCATACATATACTCACCCGTTAGGGAGACCGGATTGGTAGTCAGCTGCACGGCACCACTAATACGGTGACGGATGTAGGGTGCACCAGCCTCGACCCCCTTGCCCGCTGCCATCGCGTGGAGCTCACCACCGAGGTAGGAGGCGTGGAGCGTCAGCATGGGTATGGGGCGAATGTAGAGCGCACCACCATACATTTTGGTGGTGCCGAGGTCAAGGGCATTCATCCCCTGACCATTCATCACCGCCAGCTTGTAGGAGAGCACCCTGCCCCAGAGGTCACCCGACATCTCGAGACCAATGTCCCGCCCGGAGGTGCCCGAGTAGAGCGGATCCATCCCTACGCCGGCGAAGTAGACCGTAGGCATGGTTCCGCCGAGGCTCAGCGGATTGAGGAAAGGAGCCAGCTGGTTCTCCAGCCCGAAGGGCGTCTTCATCTGCCCCACCCTCAGGCTCAGCTCCGGAGCGAAGCGGTAGGACATGTTGAGCTCCTTGAGGATCGCGGGACTATTAAGCTGAAAGAGGACGGCCGCGCTCCACCGGTCGGTGATCCGCATCGTCCCCATAAGCTCTGACTTATTGACGCCAAAGGAATTCTTCCCCGGCCCAAGTAGCGCATCGTAGTAGACCTGACCGTACCCGTGGATCTCGAGGCGCTTTCCCTTATCGAAGTGATGGTGCCCCTGTGCCGATAGACCGGGCATCAGGACGAAGAGGAGGAGAAGCGATAGTAGTGCTTTTTTCATAAGATAAAGAAGTGAATTAGTGACCTGCTGAGCGCCATCGACAGAAGTGCTCCTCAGCAATATCTGTAAGAATAAACAAGATAAATCCGGTGATGCTCAGGACGACGATGCCGCCGTACATATCGATGTAGTCGAAGCGCATCCAGGCATCGGTGATGAAGTACCCCATGCCGCGGTCGGTGCCGTAGGTCTCTGTGACGAAGAGGACCGAGATCGCCGTACCGATGGCGACGCGGAGCGTGGAGAGGATATCAGGCAGCGCAGCCGGCAGGAGGATGTACCGCAGGATACGCCAGCGATCGGCACCGAGGGAGCGAGCTATGTGGAAGCTCTCCCGGGGGATATTCGTGAGGCTGTCGCGGACGTTGACGATCACCTGAAAGATCAGGATCAGGACGATCATCGCCACCTTTCCCCCATCGCCCAGACCCGCGATCAGCATAACGATCGGCAGGAGAGCGAGCTTCGGGATCGGATAGGCGAGGTAGGTGAGGGCATTCATCGCCCGACCGAAGGGGCGATAGCTGTAGATCAGCCAGGCGATGACCAGCCCAAGGAGCAGTGCAATGGGGATGCCGAGGAGGATCCGGTAGAGACTCGCCAGGAGGTGTGGACCCATCTTCCCTGCCAGGAGTGCCGGCAGATGACGGTATACCACCAGAGGCGAGACCAAGGCCCCCTCTCCGATGAGGAGGTAGGCTACGTACCAGATCAGATTGATCAGCAGCGTGCCGACGAGGAAGCGGTAAGTGATGCTATCCGGTCTCATGACTTGATCTCCTCTGCGATGCGCTCCGCCGATGCGCCTCTCGTCTCAGAGAGGATACGCCCCGGCGTGCCACCCATGACGATCACTCGCTCCGCCAGTCCGGCGATCTCCTCCACATTATGGCTCACAAGGATTGTCGTAAGCCCGAGACTGCGGCGGAAGTGCTGCAGGAGCGCCCTACTCCGCTCTGCGGTCCCAATGTCGAGTGCCGAGAAGGGCTCATCGAGGAGCAGCAGGTCCGGGTCCTGCACCATCGCCCTCGCCAGAGCGACCCGCTGTCGCTGCCCGCCACTCAACTCGCGCGGATAGCGATCCACGTACGGAGCGATCTCGAGGGTCTCCAGCACCTCGTCCAGGTGGGAGAGATGGGGACACTCCTTTCCCCCAAGCGTATGGGGAAGGAGGATATTCTCTCGCACCGTCATCCACGGGAGGAGGGCAAAGCCCTGTGGAACCAGCGCCACGGAGTGGACCTTGGGATCCGGGGGGAGATTATCGATCAGCACTGTCCCCTCATAGTCGGTAATGATCCCGGAGAGGACGTGGAGGAGCGTCGACTTACCGCACCCCGAGGGACCGGTCAGCCCGAGGATTTCCCCATCCTCAAGCGTAAGCGTGAGATCCTCTACCGCCACCGTCTCGCCTCGTCGCCCCTTATAGGCGACCGATAGATGCTCTATCGACACCCGACTCATAAGCTCGGTTACTGCGGGAGGTACGAGCCGTCGACCAGACCCTCGCCGGTATAGTCCGCCGGGACGAGGTCGTGCTCATGGAGCCAAGCGAGTGTCTCCTCCATATCCTTGGCTGAGGGGAGCGCCGCATGACGATAGTTCGGAAGGGTCACCTGATCGACCAGCCCCTCAGGGATGCCGGCATCCTCGACGAGGATCGACTGCCACTCGGAGCGGGGATGAGAGAGCAGGTAGTCGACGCCGAGATTGTACCCCTCGAGGAGGAGCTTCACCGACTCAGACTTCTCGTCCAGAGCCTCGCGTCGCATCATCGTACCGGTGACAGAGATGCCGAGAGCCTTCGTGGAGGAGAGGGAGGCGAAGCCCTTAGACTTCGCAATGGTAATGAAAGGGTCGGGGAAGACCGATCCGTCCAGCTCTCCTCCGAGCATCATCTCGAGCCGAAGGGGGATCTTATTTACCTCCGGCTTCTCGACGTCGGTCGGCTCCATGCCGGCAGCGCGGAGCATCAGGTCGGTCGAGTAGTCGATCACGGTATTGCGAGAGACGCCCACCTTCTTCCCCCTCAGATCCTCCATGGTAGAGAGCCCGCCGGTCGCCATCATCTCGAAGTAGCCGTCGTGGGCGGTGATGAGCGCGAGAGGCATCCCGGCAGCATGCTGGATCGCTGCGCCGGTATAGTCGATCACGGTACCATCCACCTGAGCGGCACGGAAGGCGGCATCCCGATCGTTGGCGGAGAAAAACTTGACGATCTCCACCTCCAGCCCCAGCGAGTCGTAGATCCCCATCTTTTCAGCCACCACGTAGGGCAGGTAGTCCATTGACGACATCGCACCGATCTTCAGCGACGGCAGGCGGCGATCCTCCTTACTCTTCCCCGTGCATGAGCAGGCAAGGAGGGTCAGGAGTGCTCCTGCAAGGAGGAGGGAAAGGGTAGATTGCTTATTCATAATTACATTGAAAGACAGCATTAGACTAAATATCTAATAGCAAAGGTACCTAAAAGAAAGTGAAGCCCGGAGTAAGATCTTCAAGAATTCGCATCAATATTCTTTGTCCGATGGAAGAGATATTACAATATCGCTTGTGGATTCTGGTTGTTTATTTGGCTGAAAAGAGCTAACTTTGTAAAATTATTGGTACAGGCATACGAAGACTTGATACCACTGAGAAATAGAGTAATGGAGGATCAATGATTACGAATAATAGAAAGGATATCGTCGACATCGATCGACATCTCAATTGTCACCACTATGGATGTGCCCTACGCTGCCCGCTGAGAAGCTATCACCTGAAGAAGGGTGAGGAGCTCACCATCGACAGCGAGAAGCACTTCATGTTTGTCTTCGTGGAGGCACGCTCCTCATCATACAGCTACAGGGACGAGACTGAGAGACACGCCTGCCGAGGGGACTTCTTTCTCTTCCTCGGTACGCAGCGCACCGTGACGATCTACGGCGAGGGGAAGGACACGACCGTGCACACCTTCTTCTTCAGCAAGCCCACGCAGCTCTGCGACAATTACGCCATCTCTCAGCTCAAGGACAAGGCACCCACATCACATGTCTTCATCTCCCTACCCACCCACGAGTCGATCAAGATGGTGCTCGACAGCATGCTCTACATGCACAACCATCAGCTCAATTGCATCAACATCTACGAGTCGAAGCTCAAGGAGCTCTTCTTCTACCTCGGTGCCTTCTACGAGAGAGAGCAGGTAGCGTGGATCCTTGCGCCCCTGCTGCGTCAGGAGATCGACTTCAAGGAGTTTGTGGTCCAAAACTTCCTCCGCGCCAAGACGGTCCAGGATCTGGCCGATCAGAGAGGGATGCCGGTGCGGGTCTTCAAGAAGAAGTTCCAAGAGTCCTTCAATATGCCCCCTTACACCTGGATGCTAAAGGAGAAGGCGAAGTACATCGACCTGCAGCTCGCAGACGCCGCAGTACCCTTCTCGGAGATCATCAAGGAGTTTGGCTTCTCCTCACCCAGCCACTTCACCGTATTCTGCCGCCGTCAGTACGACATGACGCCTACTCAGCGCCGGCACAAGCTCCTCCGCGAGAAGGCAAGAGCAGAGATGAAGGAGAAGTAATCCCATCCACTTAAGCAAAAAAAGAGGTCCCCCGCAGACGATCTGTCTGCGGGGGACCTCTTTTTTTTTTGCTCTCTCATAACCATGCCGTCGGAGGCGTCAGACTAATACCGGTAATAGAGAATTCTAATATCGGTAATAGCGTAAACTAATAGCGGTATTAGTCGAAACTAATACCGCTATTAGAAGTGGCTCTGGTGCACAGTCACTTATGCAGAGAGCCGAGGTTGCTTAGGTTTCCTGACTGCAGCGCTCAGAAGTGACAGCCTACAGAGAGTGCAATGTGATTGGCCTCCCTCAGCTGTGGGGCGACCCTCCAGGCGAGACCGACAGAGGCATGGCGGATAGGCTGATAGCAGATACCTCCGGTGAGGTGGTACTGACCGGGCAGGATCGTGCCGCCGAGCTGGAAGCTCATCACATCCAGGAATGCTGCACCCAGTCCAAGACCAACGGCATACTGCCCTGCCGAGGCAGGCTGGACGAGGTAGTCCCCTGTCGCCGCAGCGATCAGCGTCCACTCCGAGGTGAGTCCGTAGCGCAGATCACCGGCGAGAGTGACGGAGCCGGGCATGGTGTACTTGCCACTCTTCTTACCGTAGAGGACCGCTCCACCGAGATTGCGGAGTGAGGCTCCGAGGGTATAGCTGAGGGGAACCGAGGAGAGCCGGCTGCCGTAAGTGGTACCGAGGGATCCGCCGCCGGTGAGTGCGATCTTGCCGATGTAGGACTCGACGAAGTGTCCCACCACGTAGGCTCTCCAGTGATTATTGATCCGGAGGGCATAGCCGAGGTCGGCGGTGATGTCCATCGGGTGTATCTCGCGGCCATCCCCGCTCTCGGTCGACGTGAGGACACTTCCCCCGCCGAGGTAGCGGAAGCCTGCGATCAGCGCATGCTTGTCGCGAAATCTCCAGCTCCCGGTGACAGCGTTGTAGAATCCACTCCCTGAGCGCATCGAGTCGTGTCCCGTACCGATGATGCCGGTGTAGGAGAGTGAGAAGCGCTCGCTCCGGTCAAATACAGCGCCCGGGGCTGAGTAGATGTAATGACCTCCGGAGAGGGTGCTGCCCCCGGTCTGACCCATGGAGGCAGAGAGGGCATCAGGATTCTGAGCGAGGACGGGTAGCGTCCCGGAGTCCTCCTGGGCGGAGGCGGTCAGGGTGATACCGGCGAGGAGGAGGGCAATGGCGTATATGTGTTTCATGATATACAAAGGGTATGAGTCGATTAGTACTTCACGAAGTATCGGGTATACTTCAGACCATTATTACCCTCCACCCGGAGCAGATACTTGCCGCCGGCGAGCTTGGAGAGATCCATCTTGTGGGTACTTCCCTCACTCCCGACGCTGACCTCCTCCTTATGCACTACCGACCCATTGCCGGCGATGACGGAGATGGTGGCGGTGCTGATCTTCCCCGAGAGGACGACACTCAGGTCACCGTAGGTCGGGATCGGGAAGACATGGTAGACGATATCGTCGGCCACCGCCCGGATGCTGAGACTGACATAGAGCTCAGCGCCCAGCTCATCGACCGCATGGATCTGGACCGTGGAGCTACCCTTGGAGATGCCTCTGAGGGAGAGCACGCCATCGTGTAGCTTGGCGGAGACGACCTGATCGGCTGAGGAGGTGACCGAGTAGGTCAGCTTATGCCCATCGGGATCGCTGATGTAGTCTCCGAGAGAGATGGTCTGCTCACGGCCTATCGGGAGGTAGGCGAGCGTGATCGGCTTGGAGAGTACGGGGGCGGAGTTGAGGTAGACCTCGTAGGAGATCTTCACCTCCGTCTCAGCGCCATACTGATCCCTGACGACTACTGAGAAGTCGTGCTTACCGACGGACCCCCTTGCCGAGAGGTCGACGAGGATCGTCTCCTCCTCTCTCGCGGCAGTGATGCCGAGGAGGTCGCCCTTCATGGTGTAGGACCAGGTGTGACCCTCGGGATCGGCCACCCTGAGGAGCAGACGAGCGGTCTCACTACCGGCGAGGCGGATCTCCTTAGGTCCCTCTACGGTCACCACAGGAGCGGCATTGTCGAGCGTAGAGGAGGAGAAGAAGGTGGGTGCTGCCTCATTGCCCCAGCGGTCTACCGCCACTATGGCATAGTGGTAGCCCTGATTGATCGAGAGGTTGCGACTGGTATAGGAGACCTTTTCGCCCACATTATACTTCAGTCCGAAGACCTTGGTAGACTTCGCACTCTTGTAGGTAGAGGCGGTGAGAGGCTCCTTATCGCTGTAGTAGATGACGTAGTAGCTTGCGGTACGGTCATCGGGGTCTGCGACGGCGGGGAAGGTGATGGTCAGGTCGGTGTAGCCCGGCTCTGCCGCTACGTCCTTGACCTGCTCAGGAGCCTTGGAGGTATCACTGTCGAGCGCACGAGCAGCATCAAGGTACCCGGCACCGAGGATGCCCTCAAATCCGGGATTGTACTCGTCGATGTCCGCCGGGCGGAGTGCAGAGAGGAGACGACGCTTACAGTCAGCGTTCGTGAAGCCGGGACCGCCGTACTTGGAGACGATCAGTCCGGTCACGCCACTGGCATGAGGACAGGCCATCGAGGTCCCCTGCATGAATTCGTAGTAACTCTGAGCAGCGAGGATTGTTCCCTCGTCGTCCACCTTCTTCTGTACGGAGGTGCTGTAGATCTGTCCACCGGGATAGTGAAGGTCACCACCGGGGCACATCAGCTTGATCCACTCGCCACGATTGGTGTAGTACGCCTTCTTCCAGTCGGGAGCCATAGCGGAGATGGTCACCACCGGACCGTAAGCGGCCGGGTAGGACATATCATCGGAGGACTCATTACCGGCAGCAAAGAGTACCACCCCACCCTTCATCGGGGAGTCGGGCAGCTGATTGCCATCGGCATCGCAGCCGGCAAAGTCGATGAAGTAGTCGATTGCCGCCTTGAGAGAGGGGGACATAAACTTGGATCCGCCCCAGGAATTCTGCGCAATGACGGCACCGTGATTGGCAGCGTAGACAAAGGCGCGCTCAAAGGCCTGCCCATTCTTTCGCCCAAAGGCATCGCAGACCATGATCCGCACGCCTGTGTCGGGGCTACCATTACCACCTGCGACACCGGAGACGCCGACGCCGTTGTTATTCACCGCAGCGATCACGCCCGCCACGTGTGTACCGTGGGCGTCATAAGCGATATTGGCATCCTCGTCGGCAAAGTTGTACCCGTGGATATCATCCTTGTACTCGCCCTGGCCGGGATTTGGATTGACCCAGATATTCTGCGCGAGATCCTCATGCTCGTAGTAGACACCACCATCGATGACAGCGACGATGACGGAGGGGTCTCCGGTCTCCTGCTTCCACGCCTCGAAGAGATTGAGATCAGCGCCCTTGAGCGACTTGAGTCCCGATCCCGTATTGTGGTAGTGCCACTGCTTGGGGAGGTAGGGGTCGTTGAAGGGCATCACATCCTTCTCGTCACGCTCTGAGTCGAAGCCATAGGCTCTCAGAGGGAAGAATACCGGCTCATCCATCGTCCGATAGAGAGGCACCTGCTCCACCAGATCCACTCCGGGGAGATCAGCGACCTGAGAAGCAGAGCGGAGTGTGGTACTCTCACCGGCACTCTCATCGAGGATAATGTCGTACCAGAGGTGTAGCCCCGCCCGGCGCATACGCTTCTCATAGGCAGGCTCCATGATGAAGACCGGGCGCACCTCGCGGGCACCGATACTCCGGAGGAGATCGCTCATGGGCGCATCGGAGCTCCGTAGCGCAGGATCATCAGCGCTGAGGGCACGGGTACCGATCTTGTCGGCCAGCTCGGGCGTCAGTCGGACGCGGACGAGACCGGGGATGGTCGCCCCCTGACCTGCCGGATCGATCTCGGCAGACTGCTCAGGCTCCTCGGGGTCGAGTGCCCTCCTGTCGGAGCAGGAGGCAAGACCGAGTCCAAGGGTAAGGAAGAGGGCTAAGAGCCCCATACTTGACATCTGTCTCATTTCCATAGCTTCTTCATCTGAGTCATCTTATGGTCGAGAGCGCTCGTCTGTGTATTGGAGGACACGTGGGGCAGCATCATGATGACGAGCGACGGATCCTCCTCGCCCTGGAAGTGGGCAAATTGGGTCATCATACGGACACCCTTGGTGTCATTGATGAAGACATCCATCTTACCATCCTGGGACTTGCCATTGTACTTGAAGCCATCTTTCTCACAGAGGGCAAGGAACTCCTCAGTGATATTGAGGCGGCCGTTGTACTCCCAGTAAACAAGATTGATATCAGACCACTCCTGGAAGGTAGCCAGGAGGGCACCGATCTTCTGCTTGGAAGCATCCCAACTGAGGTAGTAGTTGCGCGACTTGATTTGCTTGCTGCCAGGCACCTTGTACTCAAAGTAGCAGATACCATTCGCATCGTCATACTGGTCTCCATCGGGATAGTAAACACCGCCATTCTCCTGCTCGTATTTCTGTACCTCGCTGTAGTCGGCACCGAATGCGACGGGGATGTAGGGGACCTTGTCGAAGGTCTTGTAAGCCTGCGGCTGCTTCGGGATGTAGATGTACTCGATATTGGGGTCGTAGGTGTGATCCTTGATGGAGGCTACGACGCGGGTGGAGGGATCGAAGTAGCGCAGCTTGCCCTGCTTCTCCGTGAAGCCCTCAGCGAGGAGTGCGGAGTCGATGACATGCATAGTCTCCTTGGTGATCATCGTCTCGCCATCCTCATCGGTGGTTGTATAGTCGGCGGCGATGTAAGCCTGTGCAGCCGTCATCACACCCTTGGTGGAGAAGGAGTAGGCTATCTGGCTCATCATCGGGCTGGTGGTCGTGAAGGTGACAGAGCCGGTGAGCGTCTGCTTGATCATGCTCCTGCGCTCCATCTCGAAGCGGGAGATGAGGCTCATGGTGCCGTACTCGAAGTCGATGTAGGGCAGGAGGAAGAGCGGCCACTCCTTCTGCTTCACCGGTACGGCCACGGTACCGGCCTCTCCCTCTACCTGGAAGATAAGCTCGCTCTGACGCTCTCCGCCACTCTTATTAGACTCTGCGCGGAGGATCACCTCCTTCTTCCACGGGAGGGAGGTGACCTGGATCCAGTCGGTGGCTGAGGTGCAGCTCCAGCCCTCACCATTGACGCGGACACTGATGGTGACCTCGCTGTCCCACGGCTCCAGTACGATCGCCTCCGGGACGGTGGTCACATCGAGGGCGTTGCCCTCCTGAGTCACCTTGAGAGCCTTGACTAAGTCTCCCGCCTGCACGAGGACAACGGCATCACGCTGGCCGATCACCTTATTCTCATCATAGACCAGCTTGACGGACTTACCCTCTGGTACTGCGGTGATCCAGTCTCTATTGCTGATGGCGACGACGGACTCCTCATTGGTCTGCACGCTGACGACCATCTCGCCCTTGTCCTTGGTGAGGCGTACTTCCGGCTTGTCGAGCTCGAGCATCGTCGGCTCCTTCTCTAAGCTCTCAGGCGTACATCCAAAGCAGAGGAGTGCCGTGAGGAGCGATGCAAGTATATATAGTGATTTATTCATGATCTGATTATGTCGTATGGTGGTTTACTTACGGTTGGTTTGGTGAGCAATCATCTTGGTCCCCGGATTGATCTGCAGGACGATGATCGGCTTGGGATCTCCGAAGAACTTCTTACACTGAGCACCTAAGGTCAGCCCCTTCTCCTTGGAGACAAAGACGTAGACATGCTCGAGGATGTTGTACTCCTCGAAGTGGAAGCCCTCTCTCTCGCAGAGCTCCATAAATTCGTTGGTCGGCGTGAAGTACCCCTTGTAGTTCCAGAATCCTCTATCCGTGTCGAGGAAGTACTGGCGAGTCTTCTCGAGCTGATAGATCCCGCTCTTCTTATCCTGATGGAAGAGATAGAGCCGCCCATCGGCCTCGTACTTACCCGGAGGAGTGACAAACTCGTACTCATCCTCATAATTGTAGGTCTCCTCACCGCCTACACTGTCCTCGTACTCCTTCACCTCCTCCTTGGTGATACCAAAGGTGGTCAGTCCGAGAGGCAGGGTGTCAAAGGTAGGCATCGCCACGGGCTGCTCCGGCTTGTAGCTGAAGAGCAGGTGCGGCGTATTCTTGAAGAAAGGCTTGATCTCCACCGTCAGATTGCGCTGATCCTTGTGGCGGAAGGTATTCTCATCAACCTGCTCGGTGAAGCCATTCTCCTTGAGGAAGCTGATCAGCTCCAGCCGCGCCTCGCCGAGGAGGAGCTGCGTCGAGGAGGCATCCACCTGAGCGTACAGGTAGGCACCACCGGCATAGATCGTATATACGACACGAGGGAAGGCGCTGCTCGTGGTGGAGAAGGTGAAGAAGCGCTCACTCTCGTCCTCGATTGCCCCACCCCTCTTCTCCTCGAAGAGCTGGATGTCGGGTCTTGTAGCACTCTCGAAGTTCATATAGGGGAGTATAAACCAGTCTACCCCACTCTGAGACACGCGTATCTCAGCTCCTCCGCTGCTCTCACCCTGCAGGGTGATCATGATCTTACCCTCGCGCGGCTCGCGATTGCGGTTGGGAGCTACGCGGACATCGATCCGCTTGGCAACGGGATAGGGAGTGACGGTGATCCACTCGTCATCACTCTTGGCAGTCCAGAGGTCGGTCCCGCTCTCCACATCGATGGAGCGGGTCTCGCCCCACTGACTGATCGAGAGCTCACTCGAGCCGGCACTACTACCGGCATGAGCTATGATCACCTCCGTGCCCTTACCCTGCATAATGGTGAGCTGGCGACGCACACCGGATGCCGTCACGACGACGGACCCCAGACGCGCATCGGAGGTGGGATTAGCCTCCGCACTGATGAGGAGGGTGTGGTCATCTTTCTTGGTGACCGAGATCCAGCTATTGGCGGTATAGCAGCTCCAGTCGGAGGCATCCGTCGTCACGCCGATCTCGCGAGACACCTTACCCGGATCGAGTGAGACTATCCCTACCTCCGAGAGGGTCAGGCTCGCCGTCTCACTCAGCTCGTCACCGATCGTGCATCCTGTCTGTAGGAGGAGCAGGAGGATCGGCAGTAGCACCAGGAGTTTTTTTGGTTTACAGCGATTCATAATAATGTATTAAGTGAGTAATAAAAAGGTTCGCATTGGTGTCCGACAGAGCGATCGAAATGCCTCGCACCAAGCTTCACGACACAAATATACAGACTATTATCGGATCAATTGCTCACTCCGGATGACACTTTTTCTGATTTCATTTGTTTATTCTTCACTTTGGTTGCAAACAAACTTACTTCTCTTTTTTTTCGCCAAAAAGAATATTATTCTTCAGTTAGAGGTATAAATTCGGTACGGGATATCTACCGGCAAAGGCGTCCGAGGGACTATGGAAGTCCCTCGGACGCCTTTTATTGCTCTCTATGGAGATCAGAGATGGGGCTTGTCGTCTACCGAGTAGCCGTACATGGAGTCGATCTCGGGCGTGTAGCGCTCGATGATGTGCGCCCGACGGATCTTCATCGTCGAGGTGAGGAGTCCGTTCTCCACCGAGAAGGGCTCAGTCAGCAGCACAAACCGCCGCACCTGCTCATAGTCGGCCTGCTCACGGAGCGTCTCATTGATATGCTCCTTGACGATCCTCTGCGCCTCCTCGCTCTCTGCCAGCTCCTTCGGATCAGTCGGCGCACCCTCACTCATCAGCTCGCTCAGCACTTTATAGTCCGGCACCACGAGAGCGGTGACGTAATTGCGCTTATCGCCAATAGTGACCACCTGGCTGAAGAGCTCATCCTGCAGGATCTGCCCCTCGAGGAAGTTCGGAGCGATGTACTTCCCGTTGCTGGTCTTATAGAGGTCCTTCTTCCGCTCAATGTAGAAGAGGTTGCGCTTCTCATCGATCCGACCGAGGTCCCCGGTGCGGAAAAATCCATCGGCCGTAAAGACCTTCGCATTCTCCTCCGGACGCTTGTAGTATCCCGGCGTGATGGTATCACCCCGCACCAGTATCTCGCCCCCATCCGACTCATCGATTCTCACCTCCACCGGGTCGATGACACGCCCCACGGAGCTGATCACGAAGTCACCCTGACGACTGAAGGATACTGACGCCGTCGTCTCCGTCAGGCCATACCCGTACATGATCGGGATCCCCATCGAGAGGAGCGACCGGTAGACATGCTCATTGAGTGCCGCACCAGAGGTGGGGAAGACCAGCCCCCGGTCGATGCCGAGTTTCTTCTTGATCGTGTGGAAGAAGATGTTGTCGTAAAACTTGTACTGCAGCTTCCGAAAGAAAGGCGCCCTCCGCCCCGTCGAGATATACTTCTCCTGATAGGCAGTCGCTACGCTCATCGACCGTCGAGCTACGCTCTGGAGCGACTTAGGCGCCTCCCGTACGTACTTCATCAGCCCCTGATGCAGCTTCTCCCAGAGGCGCGGCACGCTGCACATAAAGTGCGGGTGCACCTCCTTAAGCGAGTGGAAGAGCGAGCGGGCATTCTCATTCACTGCTATCGTCACCCCGCACTGCAGGCAGAGGAGGCTAAACATTTTCTCAAAAATATGTGCCAGCGGCAGAAACATTAGCGACACCCTGCCCGGCTTCATGCCCTCGATCATCAAGTGCGCCTTGATGGCAGTGATGATATTGCGCTGTGTGAGCGGGACGCCCTTAGACGTGCCGGTGGTACCACTCGTGTAGAGGATAAAGGCGATGTCGTCGAGGCTGTAGTCTGACATCCTCACCTTCATCTCCTCACGATACCGCTCATACTCGGCATCCTCCATCCGGAGGAAGTCATCCAGTCTCGTGCCGTCGAAGGGCCTTCTCTCGCTCGGATCGATGCAGACCACCGTGCAGTCGAGATCCTTCACCACCTCGCTTACCATACTGTGCTGCCGGTCGTCCCCCACGAAGATCAGCCGGATCTCCGCCTCCGTCACGATATGGCGGATCTCTCCTGCGGCAGAGCTGGCATAGATCGGGATGCTGAAGGCACGGACCTGCTGCACGGCAAGGTCAAGGGCGAGGAACTCGGGCTTATTCTCCGACAGTATCGCCACCCCCTCCTGCGGACGGATCCCGAAGCAGAGGAGTGCCGCAGCCATCCGGTGCGTCAGGTCGGCAAAGGCCTGCTGACTCATCTCATGCCACGTCCTGGAGGCATTATCGCGCAGGAGCAGGCAGGGGGCTGTCCCCCCGTAGCGCTCTACATTAGCATCCGGCAGCTGACACAGCGGATATATCTCAGGTGTATGGCTCATGACACTTATCAGTTGGCAAACTCATTAAATCAAGGCGTCTCACTTCCGCAAGACCCTTACTGAGACAAAGGTACACAAAAGTCCTATAGTGAGAATAATTACTCCCACCACCCCTCTCCCCCACCCCACAAAGCATATTACACTATATGTCGAACAATGGGTATAATTGCACTATTAACTAACGAAAAGTGTGATTTTTGACACTTTTCGGCACTTAATAGTGTATTATGGAGATCAAGAGAGACATAACAGACCACCTCATCGGGTGGAAAGATTCCCCTCACAGGAAGCCGATCCTGCTTGAGGGCGCTCGGCAGATCGGCAAGACCTGGGTGATGGAGACGTTTGGAGCCGATCACTTCGACTACTACGCCAAGTTTGACTTCGACCGTCAGCCGGAGCTCAAGTCAGTCTTCAGCACATCAAAGAAGCCGGAGCGCATCCTCAAGGAGCTTGCCCTCTATACAGATGTTCCGATCGAGGCAGGGAAGACACTCCTCATCTTTGATGAGATACAGGAGTGTGAGGAGGCCCTAAATAGCCTCAAGTACTTCTACGAGGATGCACCTGAGTACCACATCCTGGCTGCGGGGAGCTTGCTGGGCGTGGCCGTGAAGCGCAAGAGTATGACCGTACCGGTGGGCAAGGTAAGCCTGATGCACATGTACCCGATAACCTTCAGAGAGTTTCTCCGCACTGCTGACCCCAAGACCTTTTCCTACGTGGAGGAAATGGATATGCCCGAGGCAGCCACTGCACTCCTTGATGGAGAGGGAATGGAGCGCGTGGAGCAGGTCCTACAGGACATACTGGATCTCTATGAGCTGGACTTCTCTAAGTATGCAGAGCCGCGCGACATTCCTCGCATCCGATCCGTATGGCACTCACTCCCCTCACAATTGACCAAGGAGAATAAGAAATTCATCTACAGAGTGATCCGGAGTGGCGCCCGATCCAAGGACTACGAGGATGCGCTTCTCTGGCTCGAGGACGCCGGGATGATCTACCGGATATTCAATATCTCCAAGCCCGGACTACCGCTCTCTGCGTACGAGGATCCAAGAGCCTTTAAGGTCTACGCGTGCGACTGCGGGCTTCTTCGCCGACTCGCCAATCTCCCACCCTCCACGGTACTGAGCCCGAGTGCCAATTTCACCGAGTTTAAGGGAAGTCTGGCAGAGAATGCGATCCTTCAATCACTCATGCCACTGCTCAATAATCGTCAGCCCAATTACTGGACATCCGAAAATAAAGCAGAGGTGGAGTTCGTCATCCAGTGGGGTGAGCGGATCATACCCATAGAGGTGAAGGCGGAGAGCTCGATCAGCGGAAGAAGTCTCGGAGTCTACACTGCGAAGTACAGCCCCAAGCTCCTGGGGTTGTAGAGGACTATTGCCGGGGCTATATGAAACTCCCAAACCCTCGTCCCCCCATCAGTGCTACCTAGCCCACTGGATACACATTAGCTGACAAGAGCAAAACAGCATCACAGCACACTATTAAGTGCCGAAAAGTGTAGTGATTGCACACTTTTCAGCACTTAATAGTGTGTCAGGGATGGCTGAAATAGCGTCCTCGCTCCGTGGGAAAATAGACTCTGTGCGTCAGCCGATTATCTAATACCGATATTAGTGTCGACTAATACCGGTAATAGACTTCACTAATATCGGTAATAGTGAGAGCTCTGACCAGTGGTGCACATTCGCCTGAGCCAGGTATGATCAGGATGAGCCTGGAGAGCAGAGTTTCTCACGCCGTCGATGTCCCTACAGCCTTTCCGTCAGTTTACCGGGCGGGGGCGGTGAGGTGGGCTTTGGAGCCGAAGTGGGCGGCGCGGGCAGTGGCGGCTTCCACTTCGCCTTCTGCATTCTTTATCCCCACGTAGGTGCGGAAGTAGAGGTAGGTGGCGCTGATCGCCTCTCGCGCTCGGGCCTCGAGGGTAAAGCTCTTGCCCTGAGGGCCGAAGGAGGCGCGGATGGCTGACGATGCCGGAGTGGCGTGGACAAAGGCGCCGAGACGCTCCGAGGCCTCGAGAGAGAGCGTCAGCCGCTCATGGGTCACCCCGCCGGTGCGGAAGCGGTAGTTGAGCGCCTTATCGTAGGGAATGGTGTCGCTGAGGACGTAGGTCCCACCCGTCTCCTCCATCAGGCGGAGGTAGGTGACGCCCTGAGCCTTGGGGGCCGAGGTGCCGGCGATGAGCTGGATCTTGCCGTCTGCCTTGATATACGCGTCGAGGAAGTTTGCCTCAGGATTGGCGGCGGAGGGGTCGTAGCCCTTGTACCGCAGGATATTCTCATCCGGCATGCGGGGGTACTCGATCAGCTTGAAGAGTCGCTGAAGCGAGTCGAGTCGAGCGACGCCCTCCTCGGCGAGCGAGGTCATCCGGATCGAGTCGCGTCTTGCCGTCGCTGTACGAACCAGCTGCTGCAGGTGGAGTGCCACCTTGCGCGTCTCCACGGCACCGCTGTAGGTGCGGTGGAGGGAGTCCAGGAGCTGAGCCGAGTGGATGTAGTCGGAGTCCTGATAGGCGATTTGCGCCTCGGCAAGGAGATGCTTGGCGGCGCGCTCCTCCTTGCTGACGCAGCCGGTAAGGAGCAGGAGGATGATAAGTGCAAGTGTCGGTCTCATGGTGATAGTCTGTCGTAGGTATGATGTCCCCGGAGGTGATACTCGAGGAGAATGGATCTATGATAAAGTCGGCTATAGGCTCGCTCAAGGTCGCCGCCACTTCGCACAGGGCGGAGCTTCCGCAGCTCCCGCCTGGCACGCAGCACGGCCCGGGCATCGCCGAGGTGCCCGCAGAGGAGGAAGTGGAGAGCGGCGATGTGGTCGAGGAGCCACCGCTTCCGCAGCGTGGAGCGGAGGACCCGCGAGGGGAGGTTCTTCCGCAGCATCAGGATGTTATTTCGGAAGTTGAGGAAGGTCTTCCGCGGGTTGTCGGCGCTGAGCGACTTTCCTCCCCAATGGTAGACAATGCTCTCGGGGATGACGTATAGGTCGAGGCCGGCAGCCTGCCACCTCCAGCAGAGGTCGATCTCCTCCTGGTGGGCGACAAAGGTCTCGTCCAGTCCTCCGGCAGCAATGTAGGCCTCCCGCCGGCAGAGCATACAGGCACCGCTGGTCCAGAAGACCGGCATCGGCTCCGTCCCGTACTGCCCCCGATCCTCCTCGAGTGTGGAGAAGAGCCGCCCTCGGCAGAAGGGGTAGCCCAGCCGATCCATATAGCCTCCCAGTGCGCCGGCGTACTCAAGACGCTTCGGCTCGCGCTCCCAACGGATCGTAGGCTGGACGGAGACCACCTCGGGATGGCTGTCGAGGAAATCGACCAGCGGCTCCAGCCAGTCCTTGGTCACGAGGACGTCGTCATTGAGGAGGCAGATGTAGTCGTACCCCTCTAGCTGAGCGATGGCGCGATTGTACCCGGCGGCAAAGCCGAGGTTGCTCCCGAGCGGAAGCGGCACCGCTTGCGGGTAGTCCCGCGCCAGGATCTCGAGGGAGTCGTCCGTGCTGCCGTTGTCTGCCTCAACCACGTCTGCCAGCTTCGGGTCGGTATGCTCGAGCAGGGTCGGGAGGTAGTGTGGGATCAGCGTGGAGCCGTTCCAGTTGAGTACGACGACGGCAACCTTTTTCCTCATACCGGTACGCCCTCCACTAGGTCGGGATGTCCCGGCACCACGTGATCTGCCCGGACCTTGACCACCTCGCCTGTCAGGTCGGGGCGGTAGGGGATCCGGACGCGGAGATAATTCTCTGTATAGCCATAGAGCCAGTCGTGTCCCTCCGGCTCCTCCACCAGCAGCCGCCGCTCGGTCCCCACCTGACTCCGGGTGAAGTCGCTCAGCTTGCGGTCGCTGATCGTGATCAGTCGCCGCGCCCGGCGGTGCTTCTCCTCAGGCGAGACCACAGGGGTGATCCGTAGCGCCGCGGTGCCCTTTCGCTCACTGTAGGGGAAGACATGGAGCTTGGAGACCGGCAGCCCGGCGATGAAGGCGGCGCTATCCTCGAAGTCCGCCTCCTCCTCGCCCCGCATGCCGACGATCACGTCTACACCGATGTAGGCGTCCGGCATCAGCTCGTGGATCAGCTCCACCTTGTGGGCAAAGACCTCCCGCCGGTAGCGCCGCCGCATCAGGCGCAGCACCTTATCGGATCCGCTCTGGAGTGGGATGTGGAAGTGCGGGGCAAAGCGCTTGCTACCCCTGACGAAGTCGATGATCTCGTCGGTGATGAGATTGGGCTCAATGCTCGAGATGCGGAAGCGGTCGATCCCCTCCACGTTGTCTAATGCCTCTAAGAGCCGGAGGAAGGAGCTGCCGGTGTCGCGCCCGAAGTCCCCCACATTGACCCCCGTCAGGACGATCTCCCGCCCCCCGTGCGCTGCCACCTGCTCGGCTCGGCGGACGAGATCCTCCACCTCGCCGCTGCGGCTGTGACCGCGGGCAAAGGGAATCGTGCAGTAGGAGCAGCAGTAGTCGCAGCCGTCCTGCACCTTGAGGAAGTGGCGTGTGCGCCCCTCCGACGAGACACTGGGGACGAAGGTGGTCGCCTCCTCGTAGGGTGATACCTCTACCGTATCGACCGCACTCAGGTGGTCGAGGTAGTGGAGTAGGGCGCCCTTCTCTTTCGCTCCCAGCACCAGGTCGACGCCGGGGAGCTTGGCGTACCGCTCCGGCTGGAGCTGAGCCGAGCAGCCGGTGACGACGATCACCGCATCGGGATGATCGCGGTGGGCTCGGCGGATCAGCTGCCGGCTCTTCCGGTCCGCCACCGAGGTGACGGAGCAGGTATTGACCAGCACCAGGTCGGCAGGCTCGCCCTCCTCGGCGAGGACCATGCCCCGCTCTAAGAGTGCCTGTCCGAGGAACGAGGTCTCGGCAAAATTGAGCTTACAGCCCAGCGTGCAGAGGGCGACGCGCCGCCCCGCGTATGTAAATCCTTGCTCACTCATCAGGATACAAAGGTACCAAAAAGAGGGAGCGGCCACGCTCTCCCGAGCCCCGTCAGACGGGCGGTCGGGTCCCGCCGATTCTATTACCGGTATCAGTCAGGGAGCGTCTCCGCAGGCAAGATCCCTGGGCTACGGACACTGCAGCCGTGATGCGTGCCGGAATTTTCGCCTGAAATAAATGGGTCTGCCACTTGAAAATGGTAGTATTTTTGGTACCTTTGGGATGCGATTTACTTCAATCGCATTTAAGAGAGCACCTTAGTATGACCTTTAAAGAGTTAGAAAAGGAATTGCTGAAGGCCGGGTACACTCTCAAACGGATTCGAGGCAGCCATTATCTTTACTTCAAAGAGGGCGCACGACCTGAGATCATTCCTAATCACGGGTCAAAGGACTTAAGTGAAGGGTTGGTTAAGAGTGTCTTGAAAAGGATATGGCGACAGTAGTTATTTGGAGCGGTGCTGGTACCGCACCGCTTCAAGCTCTCTTTTTCACCTTGGAAGTTAATAGTGTATGAGCGTGATAGATGCATATATTTCGTGGAGCGAGGGGAGGTTTTTCATCCACACGCCATCGGACGTGGGCGTCTCAGCAATGGGGAAGAGTGTTTCGGAGGCTAAGCGGCTCTTTGAGCAGTTTGTATCCGAGTATCGGAGCGATTGTATAGAGGCGGGGGCAAGCGTCCCGGAGGAGCTGAGAGGCGACTACGCCATCAGCTACCACTTTGAGATGAGTGCATTGCTCCAGGAGCTGCCGGTCACTCTGCGCGCACTCTCTGAGGTCACAGGACTTAATCAGAGACAACTCTCCGCCTACAAGAATGGTCTAAAAACCCCGAGAAAAGCTACAGGGGAGAAGATACTCCACGGGATAAAAGAAATAGGCAACACTCTTCAGAGTGTTACACTTCGGTAAGCTCTCTGAATACCGACTTGCGCCCCCGGATCACATTGGTGGTCTGGGGGCTTTCCTTTGGATCGGTTAGCGCGATCTCTTCAGCTACTCCGCTGCCTGACCTTTGAACTTCTCCCGAAGCTTTTCCTTCACCTCTTCGTACTCCGCCGTCGCTATCCTGTCAAGAGTATTGGTATCGTCGTACACTGGAAATATTGTGGCGAAAAGCGTTTGCGTGACAGCTGTAGGGTATCTATATTTGCCCTATGCTCTGCATCACATAGCGAGCCACAGACATCACAGACGTATGAGTAATACACTTACACTACAGATCAAGAAAGAAAGCTTTGACGCTATCCTCCGTGGGGATCAAACCACTGAGAGCAGATGGGTCTACCCGTCTAACAAGGGCTTATACTTTGACCCGATAGAGGTCAGGGAAAAAGGCTTTACGCCCGATGAGCTCGGCTTTGACGTGAGTGGTGACGAGGATATCATCTACTTCGACACGCTCGGCACAGTACTTGGCGCCCCGAGAGAGTACGACTATCTGAGACTGATCAATGGCCGGCGCAAGGACGCACCTGAGCTGACGGTAGAGGTGATCGAGGCAAGTCCCGAAGTGAGTGTGGACGAGGACGACAAGCCTTATCTCATCGAGGATACGTACCGTGGGGAAAAGGTGGGCTGTATAGCCTTAGGTATCAATTACACTCTCGGCAAAATCGTAGATACGAAGAATATCCCATAACCATACACCTGCATAACTATTATGTGGCTACTTTCGTGGTACATAATAGCTGTACAGCCGCTTATTTTTCAAAGCTATGAAGATAACATATAACGGCAAAGAGCACGAGGCGTACGCCCTGGTGATGAAGAGAGAGAATGCCCTCGAGATCCTCAACGGGACCAAGAGAGTGGAGATCCGGGCGTTTACCGAGTTCTACGACAGAATGTTTCTTGATATGGACATTGTCGCAAAGAACGAGCAAGACCCCGAGCACTTTGAGTCACCGATGAAGAAGACGTATTGCGTTCATTTCTACACGATGAACAAGAAGTCACCGTGGTACCTCGACGTGTCTATCGACAACATAGGCATTGCGTCAATGATCGAAGAGGACATTAAGTGGCTGAATGAGACGTACGACTTCCACGACTTTGACAATGAGTGGCAGCAGTTCGTCGGTAAGCCGGACGATGAGATCCCGTATTTCTATTACCTGGGCATCGAGAAAGTTTTGCAGCACGAGGGGCTGTGATCCCCATTTTTGTCCGAGCTCGTGCCGCTGTAACCCATCCTAACCTGCTGTGAGTATACGAGAAGCCCGCCCATACCCGATTGCTTGGGTATGGGCGGGCTTATGCCTGCGGAGAGTGAGGCCTCTGTCATTTCAGTACTTCTGCTAAGCTCGAGGTCTAAGTCCTGTCGGAGCATCTTCGGTGTGGCTGTGATACCGTCTATCTCGTAGGAGGTGAATAGTCTCTCTACGGCATCCGGGTGTTATGCGGCAGCGGCACCAGGGGTGACGCATTTGAGTGGTACAGAAACCATTCAACTCATTGTAAAGAGTGGTGAACGAAGCACCCCGACAGGGGTGCCCGCTTTTTAGACCCGGATCAAGGGGCGTAGCCCCGACGACCCGGGGGTCAGGCGTTGCAAGCGATCCTCCGACCCCGCTAGGGTGTCGCACTGATTGACTGACTGATATGTGCGACACCCTGGCGGGGTCGTATACCTTGAATGCGTCGTCGTTTCCCGGGGTCTTCGGCACTAAGTGCCTCGACACCCGGTCTAAAAAGCGATGATCCCTCCGAGGCTTCGCCCCTGCGGGATCGTCAGGCAGGATCATCGGCGGTATCGGTCGACAGGATTGCACAGCAACAGGGATTATCACTTCTTTGCTTTAAGGCTCAAATGCGTCACCCCTGGGTGCTCCGCAAGTTCTTTGATAAGTTTCTCGATCTTCCTCATCATCGGCTTGTTTCCCGACCTTGCCACCTCGCTGAGATCTGACTTTGCTTTCTCCGAGGCGACTACTTGATACTTTCCCATACATTGTCGGGGTCAATGGTGGTGTATTCGCCCCTCTTGTAGGCTTCCAACCCCTCCTCTATGGCCTTCGTCTCCTCCTGTGTGGGATAGCTGTCAAGGTCTACCGGTGTAAGGGCAATAGGCTTCTTTCCCGCTCTCGTGACGAAGACGGGCTCCCGCTCTGCAAGGTCGAAGTACTTGCGCTGATTTGACCGAAACTCAGTAGCTGTGATAATGTTCATAGGTACAGACATTAGTTGTAATGTACTGCAAATGTACACATTAAGTTTGGGAATATGCTCCTGCAGAGCAATCTCACCCTCAAGGAAGACCGTCCTCGCCGAGTACGCCGACCTCCCGGGCGTGCCGCTGTAACCCATCCTAACCTGCTCTGAGTATACGAAAAAACCCGCTTACACTCGGAATCCGAGTATAAGCGGGTTTCTTGGGCGGAGAGAGAGGGTTGTAAACCAAACCTTCTAACTCCTTATATCGTAGTTGTTTATATTCCTCTAAGATTTAATTGTAGCCAAATTGTAGCCATAGGAGAGTATTTT
>QWCQ01000469.1_pt1 | contig 28214 bp, 16 predicted proteins | sample 1972701 | NCBI WGS metagenome assembly QWCQ01 (sample SAMN09866704, study PRJNA288562) | Human gut metagenome isolate pre4_stool, whole genome shotgun sequencing... | reverse complement strand
TTCTTCATCGCAAAAGCCCGTCCATACCTGTTGTCCCTTTTCACCGTGAACAATAGCGGTACCCGTGTCTTGGCAAAGTGGCAGTTTGCCTTTTGATGCCACTTCTGCATTGCGCAAGAAGGAGAGAGCCACATACTTGTCATTGTCCGAAGCCTCATAGTCGGTTAAAATCTTCGCTACTTGTTCGTTGTGAGTGCGGCGCAACATGAAACTCACGTTGTGAAAGGCTTGTTGGGTGAGCATGGTTAGAGCTTCTGGGGTTACCTTTAGAATGGGTTTGCCCTCAAATTCGCTCACCGATACGCCGTCTTTTGTTAATAAATAATACTCAGTTTCGTCATTGCCCATTTGAAACATGGGCGCATACTTGAATTCAGGAGTTTTTGCCATAATGTTTTTATTGTTGTTATTGTCTTGTTATTCTAAACGTATTTTATTGTTATTTGCACCATCAATATCCAAATATCTCTTCGGTAGAAAGACGTTTGATGTTGCCAATTTTCTGTAGAGCCTCCATGTTTAAATTCTTCTCATCACCCAAGATGACGTAACGATAGGGTTTGCGTGCCATGTGTTTTTGCTCGAAGTTGACAATATCTTGCATAGTGATGCTGGGCAAGGCTTGATAGATTCTTTCGTTTTCATCATAATCAAGGCCTCTTTCTTTGGCATCTAAATAGGCTTGAAGTACACCACTTCGTGTGACGCGAAGGCTGGCCAGCTGCTTCGTCAAACCCTGTTTGGCAATGTCGAAGGCTGCTTTACTTTGTGGAATGGTGTCTAAGATGTTGTTGAACACCTTGATGCAATCCATCATTTTGTCGTTTTGAGTGATAATATAAGTTTGTGCATACTCAGGATGCCCCTTCAACGGACTGTTGTTGTAAAATGCTGATGCGCTATAAGCCAACCCTCTTGCTTCACGCAACTCTTGGAAGACAACGGTGTTCATACCACCGCCAAAGTATTCGTTGAATAGAGTTCCTACTGCTGCTTGCTTGGCATCAAAAGGTTTATTCTCGTTGTGATACATCACCATGTAAATGTTTTTAGCATTGTAGGGAGCGATGTACACTTCGTTTTGCGGTGTGGTTTGTTCTTGATAGTCTTTGTTTTTCAATGCCGGTTTTCTGTTCTTGGCAGGTTCATACAGCTTGTCAAGGCATGCAGAAAGCTGTTGTGTACTCGTTGGGCCGTAGTATAGCATGGATTGTTCGTATTGTTTGAGCGATTGAAACAAATCAACCAAATGCTGTGGCTTTAAGGCTTTCAACTCTTGTTCGCTTACAATATTGCGCACTTGATTATACGGTCCGTACATGGCATACCTTCTTAAAGCATTGAAGTTTTTGCGTTGATCGTTCTTGTCGTCTTGCCTTGCTTTCAATGTCAACGCAACATATTTCTCGTACGCTTTTGCATCGGGTTTCGCATCGGTCATCAGTTCGTTGAGCAGTTTTACCGCTTTGGGCATATTCTCATCCAATCCTGCCAACAAAATGGTGATGTTGCGCGAGTCGGCTATTATGTTGAAGCTGCACGCCAGTTTGTAAAACTCGCGTTTGATGTCCTCTGCCGACTTCTTAGAGGTACCCAGATAGTTGATGTAATCACACGCCACCGCATACTCTTTGTTCGCAGTTGTGCCGAAGTCCCAATTGAACACCAGGTTAAAAAGTCCGTCATCGCTGTTGTGTTTGTATACAATAGGTAGCTTCTTTTTAGTCTGAGTGAAGGTGAGGTCTCGCTTGAAATCAAGGAATTGCGGCTGTATAGGCGTGGCGTGTGCATTTTGTATGTCACGCAAAAATGCACTGCTCTCGTTGCGGTTGCTGGGGATAGGGGTGATTTGCGGTTTGTCTATCTTCTTTTGTGTCGTGTCTTCGCCTTGCTTCTTGTACACGCAAACAAAGTTATCTTTAAAGTGTCTGTTGGCAAAGGCCATGATGTCTTGTTTTGAAATCTTTGCCAATCTATCCAAACGATTGACAACATCTTCCCATTTCTGATTGTTAATGAAGGCGTCGGTCAGCATGGAAACGCGCGAACGGTTTGACTGTAGCGATTTGTAATAATCGCGCTTGGTATTGTTGATGATAGACGAGAGCAAGTCATCGGCAAACGCTCCCCGTTTGATGTTATCAACCTCGGCCAACAATAGCTTTTTGACCTCTTCCAAAGATTGTCCCTCTTTGGGTAATCCCTCCATGCAGAAGGAAGAATAATCGGCCAAGGCATTGACGAACGAACCACTTTCCAAAACCTTCATGCTTTGATTGAGGTTTAAATCTAACAATCCTGCATGCCCGTTGCTCAATATTTTATCCACCAAGGTGAGTGTGTCATTTTGCAGTGATGCAGCGCCATCGAACTTCCAGGCTAGCAATACATTCTCTGCCTCCAATCCCACTACTGTGGTGTCTACACTGGCTTTGAGGTCGGGTTGCGGTGCGAAGTTAGGGTAGGATAGTGTTGGGTTCTTCTTCCATGAGCCGAAATACTTGTCCAAAGTAGCAATCACTTCATCCGGATTCATGTCGCCTGCCATGCAGATAGCCACGTTGTTGGGCACATAGTAGCGTTTGAAATAGTTTTGAATGTTTACGATTGATGGATTTTTGAGGTGAGCCTGTGTGCCGATAGTGGTCTGTGTGCCATAGGGATGTGTTGGAAACAGTTTGGCATTGAGTGCGTTCCACTGCTTTCTTCCATCGTTCGAAAGCCCGATGTTGAATTCTTCGTACACTGCTTCCAATTCGGTATGAAAGCCTCTTACCACCATGTTTTGAAACCTGTCAGCTTGTATTTTAGCCCAATTGTCTACTTCGTTGGCTGGAATATTCTCTACATAACAGGTGATGTCGTTGCTCGTAAAGGCGTTAGAACCTTCAGAACCGATGGCCGCCATCAGCTTGTCATATTCATTGGGAATGTTGTATTGAGCAGCCAACTGTGATATACTGTCAATTTCATGGTATGCCTTTTTGCGTTCGTCAGCATCGGTCAGCAAGCGATATTTCTCATATCGCTGCGTGATGTCTTGCAGATAAGCAGCCTCTTTCCCCGCATTGGTGGTGCCAAATTGTTTGGTTCCCTTAAACATTAGGTGCTCCAGATAGTGCGCCAAACCCGTGGTTTCGGCAGGGTCGTTCCTACTTCCTGTCTTAACGGCAATGTAAGTTTGAATGCGCGGCTTCTCTTTGTTCACACTCAGGTAAACTTTCAATCCGTTATCCAATGTGTAAATACGGGCTTTCATGGGGTCGCCCGTCACTGTTTGGTAATCGTATACTTTTGCATGAAGAATACTTTGAAACAGTATGAGCAATAAGCTTGACAATAGTAATCTTGTTCTCATTCTTATGATTGTTAATGACTTGTTAGTAATATCCAATTTTGTTAGGTTTTGTTTCAGGCGGTTGAACCTGATTTCAGTTCTCGTATTCACCCTCTCGATCCAGTTTTTCAATGAAGTTATCGAATAAATTTTGTTCTACGTCACCCATGGCAAACTCTTTCTCAGCATCTTTTCTAATCTCGGCTATCCATGCCCGACGCGCCTTGATGTAATCTGTACGAATGCGATCGGCATCCGCCAAGGTGATGGTGTCGAGTTGATAATAATTCTTAATGAGTTCGTATGTCCAAGCCCACTGGTACTCTCGATAGTGTTCGTTGATGTCGGTGAATCTTTGCAGCACATCATCTATTGTCTCGAGTTCGCCATTTTTAATGTCGTCTATCAATCGTTCTTCTTCTGAAACAGGCAGCAGCAGTCCGGCCAGGTCTGTCCATTTTCCCGTTCCAATCGTCGTAGTGGGCGGTGTAAGTGCCGGGTCTTTCTTCAAAACTCGTTTCAAAACCGCACCCATATAGATGTGAAGTGCGATGTCATAGTATTTGATACCTTTTTTTAGCGAACTGGCATTGATGACATATTCATGATAATTGTAGGTTGAAACGTCATCACCCGAGGCTTCGCGCAGCTTCTCCAGAATCTTTTTTCCTTCCACAATTTCGCCTACAGAGAAGGGAGAAAGCCAATCGAAGTTTACGATACTCTTTTGTGAATGTTGCGGACGCAAATCTCTTTTCGGCCACTTGTTGATGTCTCTGTAAAGGCCAACGGTCGTAATGTTTCGTCCCGGCGACAAGTACATGATGTCACCATAGGCGATGAGGTAGGAGAACGGAAGGCTGCGCGTGTCAGGATGATACATCAATTTGCCGAAACATACAGAGAATGTGCCGATGTTCGCTGGCATCAGCAGATAGGCACCGCTGGCCGTTTTGCATCCACGTTGCAGCACGCCATAGTGCATCGGCCCCATTTTATACGCATGGTTGCTAAAGTTGGTGGCGGAACCAGCATTGTAGAATGAAAACATTCCGCCAATCAACAGGCTGCTCTTGTGATGACTGGATGAGAAAGGACCACAGAAGGCTGCACAAGCTTCGCCGTTGGCCATATAGCTGTTGGCGAAGAATATACTGGAAGATGCCGTAAAACCATTTGTTATCTGGCAGGTCTCACCCACAAAGCAATCTTGCATCTTTACACTATTGATGATGGAAGATCCGTGCGAGATGATGGAATTTTCGCAAATAACACCTGTGCCAATATATACGCTGGCGGCCTCTGAACTAAGAATCGTACAGTCGCTCAGACGTGATGCACCGTTGATTTCGCAATCATCAAAGATGATGGTGTTGGTGATTTCTTTTGTATTCACGATTTTCACACAATTGCCAATCCATGCTTGGTCCGATTCGTTTAAAGCCATGCTTTCCTTGATGAGACGGAGTATGGCGTCTTTGAGTGCCTTGTCTTGAAAATGTTGTACCATGAAGGCGGCAAACTGACTGTTTAATTCTCTGAACAACACTACGTTGCCATCGCCCACTTCATTTAATACTGAAATGGTGTTGCCTTCGCCATACGTGGCTCCCTCGGTAGTCTCGAGTGTGCAAATGTTTGAAATAAAACAACTGTCGCCAATTGTATAATTATTGATATAATTGCCAACGTTCTCTATCAGGTTGTTATCACCTACGGTTACGTTTCTCAATGTGGCGTTGATAATGCCCGAATGCTTGAAAAACCCCTTCGTTACCTCCAACATTTCTTCAAAGGCACCAAGACGATTCTCGCCATAGAATAGGACGCGACTCAAATACTTTGGACTGAATCCCTCGGCAACCATGACGGATGACCAGTCTTCTGCCCAACAGCCATGACTTTCTAATACATTAATCTCTTCGCTTGTTAATGGCCTGAACTCTTTCATTTATTTCAATTAATCAGTTGGATACAAGAAGTCGTTATACGGATATTTCTGCACATGCAACTGCCGCACGGCTTTGTACAACGTTTCCCTGAATTCGTCAATGTTTTGCTTTTGTTTTGCCGAAATGAAGACACAGTTTTCATTCAACTTAGCCATCCAGGTGCGTTTCAAGTCTTCTAACGAAAGGTTTTCTGGTGTAGGAGGTGTCAAGTCATCAGGAGCTTTCTCAACCCATCTGTATTGATCTATCTTGTTGAAGACGATCATGGTCGGCTTATCTGCTGCATCCAATTCCTTCAGTGTGTTGTCAACCACCCTGATTTGTTCTTCAAAGTCGGGATGCGAAATGTCTACGACATGCAACAGCAAATCGGCCTCGCGTACTTCGTCAAGGGTTGATTTGAACGAATCAACAAGGTCGGTGGGCAATTTCCGAATGAATCCCACCGTATCGGCCAGCAAAAAGGGAAGATTTTCAATCACTACTTTGCGTACCGTGGTGTCTAACGTGGCAAAAAGTTTGTTCTCTGCGAACACCTCACTCTTGGACAACAAGTTCATCAAGGTAGACTTACCCACGTTGGTATAACCCACCAAGGCCACGCGAATCAGTCTTCCACGGTTCTTGCGCTGTGTGGTTTTCTGTTTGTCAATCTCGATGAGCCGTTGCTTGAGCAGCGTGATGCGCTGTAAAATGATTCGGCGGTCCATTTCAAGCTGCGTCTCACCCGGACCACGCAAGCCAACAGAGCCCTTTCCACCACCTGAACCAGAGCCGCCACCTTGTCGTTCCAAGTGGGTCCACAAGCGTTGCAGGCGAGGCAGCATGTATCGGTATTGCGCCAATTCAACCTGTGTCTTTGCATTGGCTGTCTGAGCCCGCATGGCAAAAATGTCGAGAATCAGAGAGGTTCGGTCTAAGATTTTGACCTGAAGCTCTTTCTCTATGTTTCTGATTTGCTTGGCAGAAAGCTCGTCATCGAAAATAACCATCCCAACAGGTCGGTCATTTTCTTTCTCGTTTTCTATATACTGCTTAATTTCTTCCAATTTGCCTTTACCCACATAACTCACCATGTTGGGACCCCCCAGCTTCTGTGTGAATCTTTTGACGGTAACTGCGCCTGCGGTGTCTGCCAGAAATTCCAACTCATCCAGATATTCATTGGTCTTCTCCTCGTTCTGATCCTGTGTGATGAGACCTACGAGTATGGCTGTTTCGGCTTTTGCTTCTGATATGACAAATTCTTTCATTCGGTATATAAATATGGTGATTGCAAAGTTACAACAAAGCGATAAAACGACAAAATAAAAAACATCTATTTTGTTTCGGTGGCTGATGCAACACAATGCCAGCTAATCTGCAATGTCAGGATTTCTTTGATGTTTGATGGACAGGGCGTAAAAACAAGAGGCTGATTGATTAAGAATTTTCTTGACAACGTCCTCTCTTATCCTTGGCGTATTTACAAACTCTTTCCCTGAAGTTTGTAAATACGCCAAGGAATTTGCAATGTCTGCAAGTGCCAATAGTACAATGTGTTAGTTATATTTCGTTGCGTGATGCGAATATTTTTCATGCTATTTTTGATCAAAAGCATTGCTTTTAGACCATTATATGTATGCTTTTGCTGTTCAACAACATGCATATTGCTCCATCAAGTGATGCTTTTTGTCGAGTAAACTCAATGCTCTAACGTCATCAAGTCGATTGACAGGGTACCGAAATCGCTTGTTTGGCATCCTCTGTGCCTATCGATTTTTTCTAGAATGAAAGTTTACAAGGGTCGTTTTTTGCCCACTTTTTTGATAAATTATCTTACAAATTTGACGAAATGCGAGATGCTCTTTTTTTTATTTGAACAAAAATATGAAAACTCAAAATAGTGCGGATTTTGCGTTTCAAATAGCAGGCCATATGTTAACAAAACTATAAAAATGGATTGAAAACCTTTTTTTTAAGAAACGATGGCAGTCATTTCAATAAATTATGATAACTTTGTGTCATAAATAACCATATTCATCATGAAACCAAAAAAAATAGTATTAGCTTTATTTTTAAGTGCGCTGTCCTTTCAATCTGCGACAGCTAGTTCAGTAGCCGATTACAAAGTAGTTCCTATGCCGAGGGAGATTACCGCAACGGCTAAAAAGGATTTTATGTTGACCGCTGCCACTCCCATCGTTTATCCAGAGGGAAATGCAGATTTGAAGCGTAATGCCGAATTCCTGGCACAGTATATTCGCGAGGTCACTGGCATTCAGGTGTCAACTACCACGAGTAAATCTAAAAATGCCATCACCCTGTCATTAAACAAGAAAATTACGGAGGACGAGGGGTATGTCATTACAGTGACAAACAAAGGAATTACTGTTACAGGAAAGACACCTAATGGAATTTTCTATGGAATACAAACCCTGCGCAAGTCGTTGCCCACACAGAAAGACGCAGATCAAATCACTTTTCCGGGCGTTGTAATTAAAGATGCGCCTCGCTTTGGTTATCGGGGAGGCATGCTCGACTGTGGCCGTCATTTCTTCCCACTGGATTTTGTCAAGAAATACATAGATTTGTTGGCGCTTCACAACATGAATGTCTTCCACTGGCATCTGAGTGAAGACCAGGGTTGGCGTATAGAAATCAAGAAATATCCTAGGCTGACAGAAGTTGGATCAGTGCGTTCTGAAACGGTCATTGGACATAATTCTGCTGTCTATGATGGCGTGCCTTATGGTGGTTTTTATACACAAGACCAAGCTCGTGAAATCGTTAAATATGCTGCGGACAGATATATTACGGTGATTCCAGAAATCGATATGCCCGGCCACATGCTTGCTGCGCTGGCATCTTATCCTGAACTGGGATGTACTGGTGGCCCTTATAAGGTGTCAACGTCATGGGGCATCTTTGATGATGTGCTGTGTTTGGGTAACGAAAAGACCTATCAGTTCTGTCAGGATGTGCTGGGTGAGCTTATCGATATCTTTCCCTCTAAGTTGATTAATATTGGTGGTGACGAATCTCCACGTGTGCGTTGGGAGAAATGTCCTAAGTGTCAGAAGGTCATGAAAGACCATAACCTACCGGTGAAAAAGCTGCAAGGATATTTCACCAACCGCATAGAAAAGTTTGTCAACAGCAAAGGTAGAAGTATTATCGGATGGGACGAAATTCTGGACGGTGACATCAATCAGAGCGCTACCGTCATGAGTTGGCGTGGAGTAGCTCCTGGTATCAAAGCTGCCAAGAGAGGTCACGATGTTGTGATGTCACCAACCACCTATGCTTATTTTGATTACTACCAGACAGATAAAAAGGCTTCGGAACCGCTTTTGATTGGAGGGAATCTCCCCATCGAAAAGACTTACAGCTTTGACCCCTTGCCAGACACCCTGTCGGTTGACGTGCGTAACCATATTATCGGCGTGCAAGCCAATCTGTGGACAGAGTACATCGCCTATCCTAATTTAGCAGAATACCAGTTGCTTCCACGCCTTGCTGCCATTTCGGAGATTCAATGGTCAGATAAGAAGAAAGATTTTCCGGAGTTTAAAGAGCGTCTTACAAGGTTCGTTAGATTCTATGACCTTTATGACTATGTATATGCAAAGCACCTTTGGAAGAAATAATCATTAATAAATTAATTGAAGATGAGAGTCATTATAGAAGAAAATTACGAGTCGCTGTCATGTTGGGCAGCCGAACATGTCATTGATCGCATTAACAAGTTCAACCCAACACCTGAGCATCCTTTCGTGTTAGGTTTGCCTACCGGTTCGTCTCCAGAAGGCATGTATGCTCGCTTGGTTAAGGCTTGTCAAGAGGGTAGAGTGTCATTTAAAAACGTATTGACCTTCAACATGGATGAGTATGTGGGTTTGCCAGAATCGCATCCCGAAAGCTATCATTCATTCATGGCGCGGAATTTGTTTGACCATATCGACTGTCCAAAGGAAAATATCCATATTCTTAACGGCAACGCGAAGGATTTGGAGGCTGAATGTAAGGCATACGAAGAGAAGATTAAAGCTGCGGGAGGCATCGATTTGTTTATTGGTGGCATTGGCCCAGACGGTCATATTGCTTTCAATGAGCCATGCTCGTCTTTGACTTCCCGCACGCGAATCAAAACACTGACCAGCGATACGATCATCGCCAACAGTCGATTCTTTGACAACGATGTTAACAAAGTTCCAAAACACGCATTGACAGTTGGTGTAGGAACCGTGATGGATGCTAAAGAAGTGATGATACTTTGTAACGGTCATCACAAGGCTCGCGCCTTACAAGCTGTGGTAGAAGGACCGGTTACCCACTATTGGACAATCAGTGTGCTTCAGCAACATCCGCATGGAATCATCGTTTGTGATGAACCTGCGACCGACGAACTGAAAGTTGGGACGTATCGTTACTTTAAAGATATTGAAAAAGATAATATTTAATAACTCAAGGGGCGAGTAGTGTTTAAAAGCTACTAGCCCTTTTTAATATATGTAAAAATATGAATCTAAATCTAAGTTCAGAGATTGTATTAACCAAAATTCCGGTTGAAATATACCGCCCCAAAACAGCCATAGACCGTTCGGAGTTAACTCGTTACGAAAAAATACACACGAACATCTTTGCCCAAGAGGAAGAGGGAGCTAAGCATGTGGCTGAAAGTATAGCCGCCATCATCAAGAGCAAGCAAAAAGAAGGCAAGTTCTGTGTACTTGGTTTGGGTACAGGTTTGTCGCTCACACCTATTTTTAAAGAGCTGATTAGCATGTACGAAGCTAAACAGTTGAGCTTTCACAATGTTGTTGTATTTAATGCTTACGAATATTTCCCGCTCACATCCAAATCGCAAAACAGCAGTATCAGTCAGTTGTGTACACGCTTTTTAGATCACGTAGATATCGATAAGAAAAATATTTTCACCTTAGACGGTAGCATTTCGCAAGACGATGTGCAGAATCATTGTCGCTTATACGAGGAGCGTATCAACACCTTTGGCGGTATTGACGTGATGCTGATTGGTATTGGCCGTAGCGGAAACATCGCCTGCAACGTGCCTGGATCAACAGTTACCAGCAATTCGCGCATTATCTTAGTAGACAATGTGTTGCGACAAGAAATGGCCTTGAGCTTTGGAACGAACGAGCAAGTGCCTCCTTGTTCCATCACCATGGGTATTGCAACCTTGTTGAAAGCAAAGAAAATATTTCTTGCAGCGTGGAGTGAAGAAAAGGCTGAGGTTGTACAAAAAACCGTTGAGGGCGTAATTACCGATGCTCTTCCTGCCTCATTCTTGCAAACTCACAACAACGTTGAAGTGGTTATCGACTTGCCTGCCGCATCTCGTCTGACACGTATCGTGCACCCTTGGCTTGTAAAATCGTGCCAATGGACCGATAAATTGGTGCGTTCAGCATTGGTATGGTTATGCCAGCTCACTGGAAAACCTATCTTGAAGTTGACGAATAAAGATTACAACGACCACGGTTTGAGCGAGTTGTTGGCGCTTTATGGTTCGGCTTACAATGCCAACATTAAGATATTTAACGACTTACAGCATACCATTACTGGCTGGCCAGGTGGCAAACCGAATGCCGATGACACATACCGTCCGGAGCGTGCGAAACCATTTCCCAAACGAGTAATTGTCTTTTCTCCACATCCCGACGATGATGTAATCTCCATGGGTGGCACCTTACGCCGACTGGTTCAGCAGGGACACGACCTCCATGTGGCTTACGAAACCAGTGGAAACATTGCTGTAGGTGATGAAGAAGTAACGCGATTCATGCACTTCATCAACGGATTTAATCAGATATTCGATGGCGAAAAGGATAAGGTGATTAAGCAAAAGTATAGTGAAATCAAGAAATTCTTGGCAAATAAGAAGGATGGCGACATCGACACCTTAGATGTACGAACTATCAAAGGGTTGATTCGGCGAGGCGAAGCACGCACAGCTTGTACATACAATGGCGTGCCATTAGACCATGTTCACTTCCTTGACTTGCCTTTCTACGAGTCGGGTAAGATTGAAAAACTGCCGATGACTGAAAAGGATGTCGAGATTGTACGCCAACTCTTGCAAGAGGTTAAGCCGCATCAAATATATGTAGCTGGCGACTTGGCTGACCCACATGGTACTCATAAGAAATGTACTGATGCCGTGTTGGCTGCTCTTGAACTTGAAAAAGAAGATGGAGCAGAATGGTTGAAAGAATGTAGAGTGTGGATGTATCGTGGAGCTTGGGCTGAATGGGAAATTGAAAACATTGAGATGTGTGTACCCATGAGTCCAGAAGAGCTGCGTGCTAAGCGCAACAGCATCTTGAAACATCAGAGTCAAATGGAGAGTGCACCATTCCTTGGCAACGACGAACGTTTGTTCTGGCAGCGCTCTGAAGACCGAAATCATGCCACCGCAGCGCTTTACGACAGTCTCGGATTGGCATGCTACGAAGCCATGGAGGCATTTGTAGAGTACAAAGTATAGGTAAGATTTTTTCATCTGTCTGAATGCAAGCAAATATCTTTTCCGGAAGAAAAGATATTTGCGACGCATGAAAGACAGCAGGTCGTGATGAATGATTTACCCCAGTTAGAGGTAGGCTTTAAAAACAATTGAGCTGTTTCAACTCGTTTATAGCCATTCCTTTAACTGGGGTAACTTATGCTTATGCTGGGAGGATAAAGGGTCAGTTTATGATGACGTTTGGAGGAAGGGTAATCTCTCCTGCTATCGATTGTTTCATCTTTTGGCAGATAGTGGCATAGTCATCATATTGAGCCTGCAAAAACATCAGCTTGGCAATGGCGGCTTCAACGGTACTGTCGTAACCGCTGACGACACCAGCATTTTGTAATTGATACCCATTGTCATAACGCGACATCTCCACATTGCCCAATACGCACTGGCTAACATTGACGACAACGACCCCCCTTTCCGCAGCTTGACTAAGCAGATGGGTGAGCCATGGCGTCTGAGGCGCATTTCCGCTTCCGTAACTACGCATCACAATGCCCCTCAAGTTGGGTACTTCAAGAATTTGTTGCACAATATCTTCCTGTAAACCGGGAAACAGTGACAAAGCCATTACATGAGGATCCAAGTGTGTATGGGGAACCATAGGTTTGTTGAAGTTGGGCTTTAAAATAAGATGTTCATGATAGGTGAAGTTCACGCCCGCATCACAGAGGTGTGGAAAGTTGAAAGAATCGAAGGCATTGAATCCATCTGCATTCTGTTTCGTACTGCGATTGCCCCGCAACAGACGACCATTGAAATAAATACACACCTCTGGAACAATGGCCGTTCCGTCTTCGTGATGAGCCGAAGCCAATTCGATACTTGATATGAGATTTTCCTTTCCGTCTGTTCGCAACACCCCTATCGGCAACTGACTACCTGTCAGCACAACGGGCTTTGTGAGGTTTTCCAGCATGAATGATAGGGCAGAGGCGGTATAGGCCATGGTATCGGTTCCGTGCAGAATGACGAATCCGTCATACTGTTCATAGCGCTCGCTGATGATGGTCACCAACTTTGCCCACATGGTGGGTGTCATGTCACTCGAATCAATGGGCGGAGTGAATTGATAGACGTCAACCTCTGTCTGAATTAATTCAAACTCCGGCACGTTCTCAACCAAATGATGGAAGTCGAGAGGCTCCAAAGCACCAGTCTTGATGTTCTGCCCCATGCCGATGGTGCCACCGGTGTAGATTAGTAAAACCTTGTTTGTTCTTTTCATAGTAGATTTGTTTTAGACTCTGTCTTAGCGTTGCTCAAGCAGTACCACGTTCTCAACATGTGGCGTGTGAGGGAACATATCGACTGGCTGAACGGCCACTACCCTGTACTGCACGTCCAACATTTGTAGGTCGCGCGCCTGTGTTGCAGGATTACAACTAACGTATACAATACGTTGGGGAGCTGCTCCGAGAATGGTGCGAACCACATCTGGGTGCATACCTGCGCGTGGTGGGTCGGTGATGATGACATCAGGACGGCCGTGTTCGACAATGAATTCCTCGGTAAGAATGTCCTTCATATCGCCTGCGTAGAACTGAGTGTTGTGTATGTCGTTGGCTGCCGAATTGACTTTCGCATCCTTTATGGCATCTTCTACATATTCAATGCCGATGACTTCCCGGGCATCTCTGGCCACGAAGTTGGCAATGGTGCCCGTCCCCGTGTACAGGTCGTAAACCAACTCTTTACCGGTAAGTTGGGCAAATTCGCGCGCCACGCTATAAAGATGGTAAGCCTGATTGGTATTAGTTTGGTAGAAACTCTTGGCTGCCACTTTGAACTTTAGGTCGCCCATGGTTTCCGTGATATGATCTTTTCCTTTGAACACCACTACTGTTTGGTCGCCAAAGGTATCGTTACACTTTTGGTTGTCCACATAAAGTAGGGAAGTTATCTGTGGAAACGAGTCAGCCACATGCTGCAATAGCCCATACGCACGTTGCTCGTCACCCTCTTCTTGGAACTTAAACTGAACCAGCACCATCCATTCTCCAGTGTTCGCACTGCGTATCATGATGTCGCGCAGCAGTCCCGTTTGTGCTCTCAGGTCAAAGAAGCTGATGTCGTGGTCGATGGCATAGTCGCGAATGCAGTTTCTGATTTGATTGCAGAGGTCATCCATGAGCCAGCATTTCTCAATGGGATAGATTTTATCAAAGGCTCCTGTGATGTGAAAACCAATGGCATTCATGTGGTCATATTTCACCCCACTGGTCACCTCTTCCCAGGTCAGCCATCGTTTGTTGGAGCAACCAAACTCCAGTTTGTTGCGGTATTCATACGTTTTTTCTGACCCCATGATAGGTCTGAATTCGGGCAATTCTATCTTACCGATTCGCTCTAGTTGGTCGTGTACTTGCTTTTGTTTAGCCTTAAGTTGTTCTTCGTAAGGCAGCATTTGCCACTTACATCCACCACAAATTCCAAAATGCTGGCACTTTGGCGTTTGTCGCACATCACTGTATTTGATGAAACGTACCACCTCTGCTTCACAATAGTGGTGCTTCTTTTTGCGCACCTGCAAATCTACCACGTCTCCGGGTACTGCAAATGGCACAAATACAACCATGTCGTCTATGCGTGCCAACGACTTTCCTTCGGCGGCAACGTCCGTAATCAGGATATTTTCTAAAAGGGGTAAGGGCTTCTTTTTTCTTGACATCTTGCTTGTTTTGGTTGGTAAAATTAAGCTAAAATCTGTAATTGTCCAAACAATTTGACAGTATTTTCTTGAAGAATGGTTGAACCATCAAACCATCTCAAAATTCATGCTCTTATGAAGCCTGTCATCCACACCTTTTCAATAGCATGTAGATTGGCGTGTAAAGTCAATGAGTTTGACCTTGAAAGGCATTGACTTTGGAGGCCAAACTCAATGCTATTGGCAGGCATGAAAAATATAAAAACGGCAAGATGTCATGCATCCTGCCGTTTGATGTTAATAACTCTCTGTGATTAAGTTATATATGTATATCTGAGAAAGTTAAACTATAGCTTTATTTTTTGTTCTTTTCATAATAGGCTCTCATTTCCATCAAGGTAGCCCCCGATGTTTGTGAGGTAAGCTGTGTGGTTCCAATTGGAGCCAAAGCCCAGTTGGGTCCAAAGAGCATAACCTTCTTGTTGACACCCTTGCGCCACAACACTTCTGCGTTGTTGTCCAAGAATGTAGTGAATTTCATGGCGTAAGCAGCATTCAAGTTAGGCTCCAAAACCAACTGTGTGAAGTATCTCATGAAGATACCTTTGAACAAACCGCCATCGCCTTCACCCTCGTTGCGTAATATATTGTTGCCAATATCAATCATCGAAGCATTGCTGATGCAGTAATAAGCCGCTTTGCGAGCATCGTTCAAGTAAATGTCGTCGCCAGTGAGCTTGTATAACTCGTATGCAGCACCCACGAACGTTCCTTGATTGTAGCTCAAGGTCATGGTGTTCAGTTCACCTGTTTTCGCGTTCAAGTTGTCATAAACGGCACCTGTAGCTTGATTGAAGAGGGTTTGTTTTTCCCACTCGTAGATTTTTCTTGCCCAGTTTAAATCATTTTCATCCTTTGTTGTCCTGTATAACCGAGCTGCCAAAATGGCTGCTGGGCCGTTAGAACAAGCATTCTTGCTGTGCTGGTTTCGTTGTCGTTCCCAGGCAATGCCACCTTCTCCAAGTTCATTCCATCCGCCCTTGATCCAGGTCCAAAGCTCTTTGGTGGCGTCGAGATATTTAGTATCTTCCGTCGCTTCGTAGAGGCGTAGCATGGTGAGTGCAATCCATTCGGAATCATCATAAAAGTTATTTAGATAATTACGTCCAGGATTGGAGAAGTTTGCTGCTTTGATACCTTCGAACCATTGGTCGAACAATTGTGAATACTTGGCATCTTTCGTACGCAGATAGGCGTCGATGACCGCATCCATGGCATGCGCCTGTGGCCAGTAATTATTATCGTGACCGAGCTCAAAGCGATCGGCGTAATATACAAAATAATGATTCTTCTGATCCCAGAAGTGCTTGATGAGCGATGAAGTTGCGCTGTCGGCAGCTGCGTTCCAATCAATAGTATATTGATTACGCCCATAGGTATATTCATCTTCGATGTCAGAACACGACTGCCAGGTTGATGCTCCTAACACGAACAGGAATAGATATAGAAATGTTTTTTTCATTTTATGCTTATTTATTGTCAATGTGTAAGGTAGAGGATGAGCCTGCCTACTTGTACGGCTGGCTGGTTGAATGCCAACCATTGTAAAAGTCCATCCTCTGCCTCTTTCCATTATTTTGCTATCTCTACAGTGTGACGGTATGCGCCATCGCCATTAAGGTAGAATGTGAACTTTGACTTGTTGCCGGTCTTCTCCGTGTCAAATTTGTCTTGAAGCTTCCACTTCTGATCCCATTGTGAAGGTTTGTATTCCTTCATTTCGTAGTATGAATCAGCTTCGGCGTCTCCGGGAGCACTATCAAGTCCAGCGTTGGTGGGACCCCAATGGACAGTAGACCGTACGCCATCTTTCTCGAGCACCATTTCAAATTTGTAACGTTGATCACGTCCCCAACCTTCTTGTTTGAACGGTGTAGCCCCCGAACCGATCCACGTTCCGTTTCCTTGGTATGCCAAAGGTATGGTTACGGAATTGCTTGGACTGAAGAAGAAACCTACACTCTCTACCTTGGAAAGTTTAGCTGTTGCGATGGAGAAGTCGAGATTGATGCGATATACACCAGTTTCGGCTACTGTAGCCGTACCCAACGTAGCATTGCTCTCTTTGAGAGTAGCGCCATCAATGAAGAATTTTCGAGATTCATCTTTCTTGTTGTCAATAAAATAATAGGGTTTTCCGGCTTCCAATTTGGTGAAAATCTCGAATTCACCACTCTTCGGTGCCGAGAATGCCATTGCCTTGTTCACATTGTTGTGTCCTTCAGAACCTTCGCCGGTAATGAATAGTTGCGTCGGAATTTCTGCGAAGCCCAACAGACGAGTGATTTTGATGGTGCGCACTTCTGTGCTGGTTGCCTGATTGATGCCACGTGATGATACAACCGTCCACTTCAAGGTTCCAGTCTCACCACTACCCAATCCGGCCAGCGATGCAATCTTGTCAAGGTTCTTGTGACTGATGGTTGCATAATTGCGAGAGCCGTTGTTATCAGAAGTAATGCGGTAAACAGGCGTTGAGAAATCGCCATCCTCTTTGGCGAATAACACTTCGTACAGTGGTGTGTTACCGTCTTCGGCCAAGGCGGAGGACCATTCAAAGAAGGTTGTTGCCGTTTCAGAAGCTTTCAGTTGTACGGTCTGTCCGTCTTTTGGTGACATGAGTTGCTTGACAGCTGTAACGTTTACATCTTTATACTCCATGTCTTCTGTACATGACGTGCTTAGAAAAAGAGCACTGATCATCAGTAGGGATGAAAATATTTTTGTTTTCATAATTTTGTATGTATTATCTTTATTCTTGTTATTAGTTAGCATATCCGGGGTTGTTTGGTTTCAAGTTTGGATTGATGTCCATCTGTGACTGAGGCACCGACCACAGGTAATCACGTGCATCGAGAAACTGATAATTGTCCAAACGAATGTAGGTGTTGTTGGTTCCGTACCTTGCACCATGCATATAGCCATTGAGATATTCGGTTCCGGCCTTCCATCGTTTGATGTCAAACCATCTTAAACCTTCTAAAGCAAGCTCTGATCGGCGCTCTACGCGCAGCGTCTGGCGCATTTCTTCCTGTGACTGTTCTGCTGGAAAGTTAAGAGCTTTTGGCTTTGTGAAGCCTGCACGTTCGCGGATGGGACGAATGGTTTTGTTCCAAACCTCGACAGTCATCTTTCCTTGTTCGTTCATGGCTTCTGCATACATCAAGAGAACGTCGGCATAACGCATGGTGATGATGTTTAAACCTGATGCCATGCCTGCTTCATGATGCTTGTCGTAGTATTTTCGAACATAGTAACCTGTTGCCGAAGAGTTGCCTGTAAGCCCTTTGTATCCATCGGGTGTGTTCTTCTTCGGATTGGTGTAGATAATCTCACCTACAGATCCATCCTTGATATTTCCACTCCAGTCGTACCCATCATATATAACAGTTCCGGTGAGACGAGGGTCGCGATTGACATAAGGACGAGCCTCGTTGTAGGTCTTAGAACGGCTGATAGGGTCTCCATCGAGTGTAATGAAGTTGTCTACCAGTTCCTGTGTTGGAGCTGTAGAGATAACGCGAGCATCTTTAGATAATGGAGCCATATCGTTCATCTCACCCCATGTGCGGGTAGAGGGAACATAAGCACAGTCCATAATAACTTCTGAGTTGTATTCATTCTCACTTTCAAACAGTCCGCTGAAGTTAGGGAACAATTTGTAAGTTCCATGACTTCCATCCATAATTTGTCCGGTATACTTTTCTACATTGGCCCAGTCGTTGTCATAAAGGTAGACACGTGCTTGGAGCATCAATGCGGCAGCCTGGGTGATTTTGCCATTTTCCTCTGCAGAAAGTTGGTCACGGGTGGGCAAATACTGCAAGATGTCGTCCAGTTCTTGATGAATGAATTCGATGACCTTTGCACGTGGTGTTCGACTAATCGTATTCGCTTCTTCCAATGTGATGTCTTTGGTGAAAAATGGAATGTCACCATAGAAGTTAGTTAGACGGAAGAAGAGTGACGCACGGATGAATCGGGCTTGTGCCTTCATGTTGTTCTTCACTGCTTCCGGTGCATCCAAATTATCGATGTTTTCCAAGATGACATGTGTGGTCTTGATACCGCCATAGAGATTACTCCACTCGTTGGCAAAGATAGATGTGGCTGGGTCAGCGATACCATTGCGAATGGTTCGTTGGTCAGTGAATCCACGTCCTTGGAACACATTGTCGCTCAAAGCTTCATCTTGCCACATTTTTCCGGCACTATACAACTGGTTGTATGCCATATTGAGCATGTACTGTGCCTTGTCAATGGATGTCCAGAAGGATTTGTTTGTGTAGCTGTTCGTTGGCTCGTTGTCCATTCCGTTGCAACCAGCCAGTATGAATACAGCTATAAAGCATGTTATCAAATATTTTATTTTCTTCATTTTCGTTCCTCCAAATTAGAATTCAATGTCTAAACCAAAACCATAATACTTCAGCGTAGGGTAGTTGCGCCCACTATTGGCACCGCCGTTTCTCATCTGGTTGTTGAACTCAGAAGACTCTGGGTCGATGAATGAACAGCTACTGAACGTAAACAGGTTTTGCCCAGTGACATACACTCTTAGTTTCTGCATTGACATCTTATCTGTCCAAGCCTTAGGCAATGTGTAACCCAGTGTGATGTTTTTCAAACGAAGGTAGGCGCCATTGAGCAAGTACATGTCTGATCCCAAACGGAAATTATTGGCTGTAGAGGTAGATCCCGGTGCACTCAACCGAGGATATTTGGCATCTGTATGGGTTGGAGTCCAATAATCCAGCTGATGTTTGAAAATCACATACGAGTAATTAGAGTGGAAGGGTTCGAGCAATTCTCCACGTACAACCATGTCACGCTTGCCTACACCTTGTGCAAAAAGACTGAAGTCGAATCCTTTCCAGGTAACAGCGTAGTTGAAACCGAATGTGTAGCGTGGAAATGCATTACCCAGTATGAATCGGTCTTTAGGGTCGATGATGCCATCATTATTGCGGTCTACATATTTGTTATCACCGGGCTGAACGGTTAAACCCACGGGTAGGGCAGAGGCTTCTATCTCTTCATAACTTTTGAAGAAACCGTCAGTGCGGTATCCATAGTATGAGCCCAAAGGTACACCTACACGCTTAAGAATATAAATCTCGTCGGCCTGTGTAATCTGTTCTTCATTAGGAAACTTTTCCAACTTATTGAAGTTGTCTCCAATGTTTGCCATGAAGTTATGAACGAAATCACCTGACTGCAATCTGTAGTTCAGTGCCAGCTCCCATCCACGGTTGCTAACCTCACCAAGATTATCCATATTTTGGACGGTTCCGTATACAGAAGGAACAACCGGCTTCATCAAGATGTCAACTGTTCGCTTGTTGAAGTAATCGAAAGAAACCGTCAAGTTGTTTTTGAAGAATGTGGCATCAAAACCTATATTGAAGGTTCTTGTCCGTTCCCATTTCAGCTTATCGGTACCAAGCACAAAGCCCGCTCCAGTTACTTCTTTGTTGTTGTAAGCATACGTATTGTTATACATGTTGTAAATGGTGTATCGGTCATAAATTCCGATGGTTTGGTTTCCCAGGACACCATAAGACCCTCGAATCTTCAAGTCTCCCACATGCTCTTGATAGCTCTTCATCCATTGTTCATCAGAGATTCTCCATCCCAAGGATAGTGATGGGAAAAATCCCCAACGATAGTCTTTGGCGAACTTGGAAGAGCCGTCGTATCTGAAGTTAATCTCAGCATAATAACGTTCCCGATAGTTATAAGCCAGGCGGCCCAATACGGATGTAATACTGGTTCTCCTCATATCTTCCGGGAAGACATGAGAACCATTACTGGTTGTAATCTCTGCCTTGTCACTGGCAGATGTACCCAGATCGGCATTGGCATAGTCTATTCTGACCTGGTTTCCGCGACCTGTCTCTGACTCATTGGTAACACCCAACAAACCACTTACATTGTTGTCACCGAAACTTTTGTTATAATCGAGCAACAACTGCGTGTTAATCATATACGAATCATAATTCCAGTTTTCAGTATAGTTCTTGTCATTCCCGTAACGCGATGGCTTCTCCTGGTCGGCACTATAATAATAAGGTACCCTCAATGTGCGGGTATAACGCGATTGCCCAGCAACGTCAACGCCAAAAACGCCACGTAGTTTCAATCCGTCAATGATTTTATATTCGGCATTAAGGTTGGCTACAAAATCGTTATTGCGGTATTTGTTGGTTCCTCCAGCCTCAAGGTTACCCAATGGAGTAAACTCGGTGAGATAGCTGTTGAGCAAATATTTTCCATTAGATTTCAGCTGGTTATAATAGTAAGGAGGAACACGCGTAGCATCAATTTCCAAGCTTCCACCGGTAGTCGACACGCTATTGTTGCGCGTAAAGGCCAGCAAGGCCTGAATCTTGAAGCGTCCAACTTCGGTCGTAATGTTCGAACGTAAGTTATAGCGTTGTATGCCAAAAGCATCATTCCCCACATAGTTGCTTTCCTGATCGTAGTAACCCAGACTTACCATGTAAGTGGTTTTCTGACTACCACCTGAAACACTTAAGTTATGGCTCTGCTGCAAGGCTGTACGGAAGATTTGATTCATGAACCAGTTTTCCTCATCTCTGTGTTCGTACAGGTCACGAATCTGTGCAGGAGTGAACTCTGGAGTCATGCCCGAGTTGGTCAATGCCAGATTCTTTAGCGTTGCATTTTGGTAACCTTTTACAGGCGTAAACAGAATGTCAGGGTCTTCCCATCCCACTGCAGTGTTCAATCGAACACGCGTAGGCTCATTAACGCGTCCCTTCTTAGTGGTTACCAGGATGACACCATTGGATGAACGAGATCCATAGATGGCAGCGGCACCAGCATCTTTTAAGATGGAGATGTTCTCAATGTCATTAGGGTTCAGGTCATTCAAGCTACCTTCATTGGTCACCAATCCATCGATGACAATCAGGGGAGAGTTGCTGTTGGTGGTGCTGATACCACGCACATTTAGGTTGGTGTTCTCCCCATTGGGGTTATAGCTCTTACGTTGAATGATTAAGTTGGGCGCAGCACCTTGCAAAGCTTGTGTGACATTAGCCACAGGCTTGTTTTCTAAGATGTCGCTTTTCACCTGGTCAACCGCACCCGTAATGCTGCGTCTTGTGGTGGTGCCATAACCAATGACCACCACTTCGTCTAATATTTTCTTGTCTTCCTTTAGGGTGATTTGCAGATTTTTACGCCCTTGAATGTTAATTTCCTGCTCGATGTACCCGACATAGGATATCTGCAACTTCCCTTGCAATGATGCATTGATTTGGAAATTACCATCGATATCGCTCACGGTACCCTCATTACTGCCTGCCACCTTGATGGTAGCACCGATAATGGGTTCGCCGTTCACATCGACAATTGTTCCTTTTACAAGCTGATTGTTGTCTTGTTGCAGGTCACTGATGGTCAGTGACTGCCGTGTTTCGTTCTTTAGAACAGCCTTATCAATGGTGTTCTTCCCCTGTCCTGTATCCACCGTTGCATACGCACTGGGAGAGATAGAGAACAGCGAAACACTCAACAACAAGTACAGCTTACTGCCTTGTTTGCTTTTCATTTGTTTACTTTTAAATTAAAATTGTTAGACTTATTTTTTTGTTATGCTTTTGACAACACTGTTTTGAAGTTGATTAGAAATCAATTTCCAGTTTAGTTCGTCATCTAGTTTATGCATTTAGTAATAGCTTTTCTGAAGTCATTTTTCACAAATGTCTTAGAATAGAAGAATGCAAATTTAAGATAAAAAGTTGGTATACAGAAATAAATAGTTGATTTTAAGCTCAAATTCCAGCGACTTTTGTCAAACAAAGCGCAGAAAGGCAATCATAGCCAGTAAGCGATAGACATGTTGTCGAAGATTTCATGCGAACGCTTTTCATTTGTGGGCTGGATGAAAGAATAATCAGTATCTATGTTGAATTATTTTGACAGTGAAAGCTTTATTCTTTGGCGTATTTGCAAACAAGCATACATGCGATTGCAAATACGGCAAATATGAGCGATTTGTTTATATGTCTGTTACTCAATGAGTTGTTGTTAAAACAAAGATTTAATGAACTGTTTTTCAAACTGTTTAGGCTCAAAAACATTGACTTTAGCGTACAACTAGCATGCTTTTACCATCCAAGAACATGTTATTTGATTGATTAAGGGGTGTCTTTTATAGAAAAAACTCATTGCTTTTGTGCAATGAAATCGATTTTTAGGAAAAATAATGAATGATGTGCTTCCTGCAAGCCTATTGATTTTTTCTAGATTGAAAGTTTTTAAGTGCCGTTTTTGGGCTACTTTTTGATAAAAAAAGCGGACATTGATTTGTGCTGTATTCTATTAATAATGTTTGGCAGTGATGTAGTAAAAGCCAAATTAAATAGAAGTATAAAGCACCTGTTGGTTCAGTTATTCTTGGTTGATACGCTCAAGCTATATGATAGGTTGATGGCTCATATCATAAGCACTTAAGCTAAACGAGTGAAATTAATTTAGCATATCAATCATTCTGTACAAAGATTTGTTGGTGATGAAGTTTACACCTTGCAGACTGACTTATATGCTAAATTAATTTTAGAAACGGTAATATCCTAATTTACATCATCCACAGCAGAACAAAACAATGAGCTGAGCTGTGAAGATTCGGAGGAACATGCTTAACGGATAAACAGTGGAATAACCCGTTGATGGTGCGTCATGCGAACAAACTTGATTGGCGTATGCCAACGCAGGTGGATCGGTATAAGTACCTGCTATCATGCCCATAATGGTGAAATAGTTGAATTTAAACTTCAAACGGGCAATGGTGCCGACAATAAGAATGGGAATGACGGTAATCAGAATGCCTGTGTAGACGTATTTCAATCCGTCACCTTGAATAACAGTGTTAACAAATCCATCTCCGGCTTTAATACCAACACTGGCTAAAAAAAGAACCAAACCAATCTCGCGCAGCATCATGTTAGCCGATGTTGTGGTATAAGTCACTAGTTTCATTCTATAGCCATAGCGCCCAATCAAGATAGCGATGATCAACGGACCGCCTGCAAGACCCAGTTTCATGGGGACAGGCATGCCAGGAATGGCAATGGGGAAACTACCAAAGAGGATTCCTATAAAGATACCGATGAAGATGGTTGCAATGTTAGGTGCGTTGAGGCGTCGCATGGAGTTGCCCATCATGCGTTCTACGCGATTGACGTTTTCTTCATGACCTACCATCATGATGCGGTCTCCTACATGTAAGTGTAGGTCGTGAGTGGCGAATAAGTCGATGCCCTGGCGTGTGATTCTTGTAATGTTAACACCGTAAACACTGGAGAAACGCATCTTGCCAAGTACCTTTCCGTTCATCGACGGACTCGTAATGACTACTCGTTTAGAAATCATAGGTTGTTTCTTTTCTTCTTCAACCCATGGCAATTCTGCTGCGTGTCCAAAGCTTTTGATGACTTCTGCGTCAGCCTCCGCACATACGATAAGCATCTCGTCGCCTTTGTGCACCACGGTTTCGCCATTTGGTATCTGGATGATGTCATCGTGTTTCAGCCTCGAACAGATGAATTCTCGATTCAAGAATTCTGAAATCTCATGCAACGACCGTCCCTCGATGTAGGTGTTGTCCACGCTAAGACGAATTTGGCACGGCTTGACAGATGTATTGTCTTCTTCTGTTTGTATCAGTTTGTCCTCTTCTTCATTCAAGTTAATTTTGCAAATGAAGCGTATGGCAATGGTTGCAGCGATGATACCCAACACGCCAAGAGGATAAGCGCAGGCATAACCACTGGCTATTTGTGGAACGTTGCCATTTGTAAAAACAGAGGTGAGTGCCTCGTTAGCAGCTCCCAAGCCTGGTGTATTGGTTACAGCGCCATAAAGCGTTCCTACCATCATGGGCAGATTGGTCACATCAGAGGTGTCGAAAAAGATAAAATAACAGGCAAACATCACGGCGATGTTGAGCAAAACAGCCGTTGTGGTAAGCATGTTGAGGGTGACACCGCCACGTTTGAAACTTTCAAAAAAGCCAGGACCAACTTGTAATCCAATACAGAAAACGAATAGAATCAGACCAAAATCCTGAATGAATGTCAGCAGACTGACAGGTGCGGTGAATCCAATGTGTCCCGCAACAATGCCGGCAAAGAGCACGAAGGTAACGCCTAAAGAGATGCCACCTATCTTAACTTTTCCCAATAAAACGCCAATAGCGATGACACTTGCGTAGAGTAAAACAATGTGCGCAACTGACTCGTTGTTGGTAAACAATTCAATTATCCAGTCCATGTCTGTGGTTTTATAATTAATAGCTGCGAGCAATAATGACACGATGTTTAGCTGGTTTACCTGAAACCATGTCTACACCTGGTGTTTGTTCAAAGCCAAATGGGACACAGCGAATGGTTGCTTGTGTCTCTTCTTTAATCTTAGCCTCGGTCTCTTCGGTTCCATCCCAGTGGCAAAGGAAGAATCCACCATCTTTTATCTTCTCCTTAAACTCGTCATAGTTATCGCATTCATAAATATGAGCGTCACGATAATCTTTGGCTTTCTTCAGAATGTTTGCTTGAATGTCGTCAAGCAGCTTATAGATGTAATCGGCCAATCCTTCAACAGGGATGGTTTCTTTCTCCAAAGTGTCGCGGCGCATCACTTCAATCGTGTTGTTTTCAAGATCTCTGCCACCCATAACCAGGCGCACAGGAACACCTTTTAACTCGTAATCCGCAAACTTAAATCCCGGACGTTTGTTGTTGCTGTCATCGTATTTCACGGTGATGCCAAGTTTTTTCAAGTCATCCATAAACGGATTCAGCTTATCAGCAATGGCCTTGAGCTGCTCCTCATTCTTAGCAATAGGAATGATGACAACCTGAATGGGGGCGAGCTTTGGAGGCAATACCAAACCATTATCATCAGAGTGGGTCATGATGAGTGCGCCAATGAGACGTGTAGATACACCCCAACTTGTCGCCCACACATATTCAGGTTTATTCTCCTTATTTAAATAGGTGACATCAAATGATTTGGCAAAGTTTTGACCTAAGAAATGACTGGTACCGCTCTGTAATGCTTTTCCGTCTTGCATCATGGCCTCAATGGTATAAGTATCCAAGGCTCCTGCAAAGCGTTCGGTTTCGCTCTTCACGCCCTGCACCACGGGAACGGCCATCCATTGTTCAGCAAAATCAGCATATACCTTGAGCATCTTCTGTGCTTCTTCTTCAGCTTCTTCGCGCGTTGCATGGGCAGTGTGGCCTTCTTGCCATAAAAATTCTGATGTTCTCAGAAATGGACGTGTGCGCATTTCCCAGCGCATGACGTTGCACCATTGGTTGCACATCAATGGCAGGTCGCGCCAAGACTGTATCCAGTTCTTATACGTATTCCATATAATGGTTTCTGAAGTAGGGCGAATAATCAGCTCTTCTTCCAGTTTTGCAGCGGAATCTACTTCCACACTGTCGCCAGTTTCTGATGATTTAAGTCGGTAGTGTGTAACAACCGCGCATTCTTTCGCAAACCCTTTCACGTGTTCAGCCTCGCGACTCAGGAATGATTTGGGGATTAAAAGTGGGAAATAAGCATTTTGTGCTCCCGTTTCCTTAAACATCTTGTCCAACTGTTGCTGCATTTTTTCCCAGATAGCGTAGCCGTATGGCTTGATGACCATGCAGCCACGCACTGCTGATTGTTCAGCCAAATCAGCCTTAACAACCAAATCGTTATACCACTGACTATAGTTTTCAGACCTTTTGGTCAAATCTTTTAATTCTTTTGCCATGTTATCTTGATGAATAGTTATTTACTTCTACAATAGGGAAATTCATATTACATTTTAGTGATATCCCTTTTGACCATAAGTTTGTATTGCTTAAATTTGTCGCAAAATTACAAAAAATTGTTGACTTGGGCATGATAATGCAATAAAAAGAATTATCTTTGCAACTATAAATATAAACACAAAACTGAGTGATTATGAAGAAAATGAAATTTATGACATTGGCTCTTTGCCTTTTAACCGTCTTTAGTTGTTCTACAAAACAGGGAACCGGAGCTTTGGCAGGTGCTGGCGGTGGTGCCGCTTTAGGAGCCATTATTGGCAAGATAGCTGGTAACGCTGGCGTTGGAGCAGCCATCGGTGGCGCGGTAGGAGCTGGCGCTGGTGCTATGATTGGCCGTCACATGGATAAGGTAGCGAAAGAAACAGCAGCACAAGTTGAGAATGCTAAGGTAGAAGAGGTGAAAGACAAAAATGGGCTTGACGCCGTGAAGGTTACCTTTGACAGCGGTATTTTGTTCGCCAGCAGCAAGGCTAATTTAAATCAAACCAGCAAGAATGAGTTGGCAAAGTTCTCTACCGTTTTGAAGAAAAACAAGGATTGTCACATTGATGTTTATGGACATACCGACTCAACTGGTAATGATGGCATCAACATTCCATTGAGCAACGACCGCGCCCGCAGCGTGGTGAACTACCTCAAGAGCTGTGGCGTTCCGTCCAGTCAGTTCCAGAATGTAGTTGGTCAGGGCAGTACACAGCCCGTAGCCGACAATGGCACCAAGGCCGGACGACAGCTCAACCGCCGCGTGGAGGTGTTCCTCTATGCCAGTCCGGCTATGGTTGAAGCTGCAAATGCAGGAACTCTTAACTAATAACACATTAGGTAAAATTTATAAGGGGTGCTACAAGGTACCCCTTTTTCATTGAAACATGAAGATTATCGCATCATTCTTCCGTTGGGCTATTATTCTCTTTTTGGCAACATCAATCCTCACTGTTGTCGCCTACCGGTTCATACCCGTCTACATAACTCCTTTGATGGTGATTCGATGTTTCGAGAAAGGAGAGCTCAAGATGCATCACCATTGGGTGCCAATGGACGATATTTCACGACACATGCCTGTTGCCGTGATGGCCAGTGAGGACCAACGGTTCTTGTTGCACCATGGTTTTGACTACAATGCCATAGAGAAAGCTGCGGTTCATAACATCAAAAACAAGACGGGAAAGAAGCGTGGAGCAAGCACGATTACGCAACAAACGGCGAAAAATGTATTTCTTTGGCCCGGCCGTTCGTGGGTCAGAAAAGGTTTTGAAGTTTACTTTACGGCACTTATAGAATTAATATGGAGCAAACAACGCATCATGGAGGTGTACTTGAATTCCATCGAAATGGGGGACATGATTTATGGAGTGGATGCCGTAGCACGCTATCATTTCGGAAAAACAGCCAGTGAGTTGTCGCGATCAGAATGCGCACTCATTGCAGCTACCCTGCCAAACCCTATCAGGTTTAGCAGTAAGACGCCAAGTGCCTATATGCGCTTGCGACAGCGAAAGATAGAACACGAAATGAAGTTTGTTCCCTCATTTCCAAGAGAGGGAGAAGATATCAACCCCAACACCACAAAAGGGGGTATATACCACCGAAAGAAATGAAAGAGCTATTAGGACAATTGAACGAGAGTCAGCAAGCTGCCGTGACTTACAACGACGGTCCGCAGTTGGTTATCGCAGGAGCAGGGTCGGGAAAGACACGTGTCTTGACGTATAAGATAGCCTATCAGATACAACAGGGCATGAAACCTTGGAACATCTTGGCACTCACCTTTACCAATAAAGCCGCCAACGAGATGAAAGAGCGCATTGGGCAATTGGTGGGACATCAGACAGCA
>QWCQ01000461.1_pt1 | contig 28574 bp, 36 predicted proteins | sample 1972701 | NCBI WGS metagenome assembly QWCQ01 (sample SAMN09866704, study PRJNA288562) | Human gut metagenome isolate pre4_stool, whole genome shotgun sequencing... | reverse complement strand
ACGAACGTTTTTTGAAACAACGCCTATATCTTAAGATAAATAACTAATAACAAGATCCTTACACTTCAAGATTCTCCCTTTAAACTAAAAAAACTCCGGTATTCTTTTATATTTATATTTTTTTATACAAACTTTGTCCTTTCATAAATTCATTTAATAACTAACATTATGGAAGAAAAAAAGTAGTTATCTCATTGAATGATAACTTAGTAACCATCGAAGTAAATGGAAAAGTAATCTTTGCGGGTAAAGCCGACTTGCAATTCAGCCTCAATCAAAAGGTTAGAGAACCACTACGCATCACAAAAGGCAAAGGAAAGCTAATGGAGGCACTTACCGAAAGCTTTATCAAAGGCGGAATCAACAGCATGGAAAACAGACCCATTGAAGAACTACAGGAAACAATAAAAGAATATCTCACCTTTGAATATCAGCGCAAAGGCATTGCTACAGAGCCTAATAAACGTTCTTTTCTATCAGAGCTGAAAAAATATGCCAGAGCATTCCGGAAAAAGCGAGATAAAAGCGAATAACCGATTGTTAAAACCCTGTAAAAGTCCCTTTCTAAAGTACTTTTACAGGATTAGTCTATTCAAAACTTATTACCGTACTTTGCCACGGGTAAAAATAAAAGCCCGACAATAACTCATTAATAAACTTAAAAAAATCAATTATGAAAAAGAACAGGAAAGCAGTATCGAAAAACGAAATGATGAAAGGAAAATGGAAAAGACAAATCATGCTCGAAAAGGACTACACAGAACAGTGCTCCGAATGGATGGCAGAACGACTGGAAGCCCTCATAGAATATATGCAATATGGACATGCAGCCGTAGCTTATATGAAACAGGACGGAACATTCAAACTGGTGAAAGGAACATTGGTGGGATACGAAAAAGATTTCGGAAAGCAGTATGATCCGATGGAAATAAGAAACACAGTGGTCTAACGGGATGTGGAGCAACAAAGGTGGATGACCTTCAAAATAGAGAATTTCATGGAATGGAGAGCGATCGTATAGGAGAATCTTTCAGTGACCAATTAATCAGTAACATAACAACTTAACAATTATGGCAACAACATACGATGGAATAAATTACTTTCCGATAGCTGTGAATTTTATGGAAGAGAACGCAATGGAGGTAATAGAAGCAAAATATGGCATGAAAGGACTCGCGATTGTACTGAAACTCCTATGCAAGATATATAAAGAAGGATATTATATTCCGTGGGGTGAGGAACAATGCCTTATTTTCGCCAACAAGACGGGAAAAGAGGCAGACGCAGAAGAGGTGCAGGGGATTATCGAGATAATGATCGAGAAAGGAATGATAGACAGGGGAAGCTATGCGGAACATAAAGTACTGACCTCTGAAGCAATACAAAAAGTATGGATAGAGGCAACCAAGCGAAGAAAGAGGAACTGGACAGCCATGCCTTATCTACTGATAAAACCGAAAGAGACATGTAATGAAGAAAAGACTGTCTGCACGCAAAATGTAGAGCAGGATGCAGGCTCTGATGCAAAAAATGCATGCAATACCGAACAAAGTAAAGTAAAGCAAAGTAGAGAATTTCCCCCCTCAGCTCCCCCAAGGGGGAAGGAAGAGGAAGTCAATGCTACGCCGGTCAGTATGCCCGGATACGCATTTAATACAATGACACACAACTACGTGGGATTAATGGGAAACCTGGAACGATTCGGAATAACAGACGAAAAAGAGATCGAAGCAATCCTGCGACTGTCGGATTACGGGAGAAAAGGAACCCCTGTATGGAAACTGATTTGCAGCACGAACTGGAGCAACATCGGAGCAAAAGGAAAATACATGATCGCAGCGTTGAACCGGGCAAAGAAAAGAAGCGGAACCTAAAAAGAACTTTTCTGACAAACAGTACATTTTTATATTCTGGAAAATGCTGTTTGCTTGCAATCAATTAAAGAACGCAGCTGTTTTCCTCCGGAAACGAGCACTGATTCTCAAGGGGTTGAAAAGCGATTCAAAAAGCACTAATACGAAGTTAAAATCGTGACTTCAGGAAGTTAACTTCCCGAAGATACGATTTTAACTTCGTAAAATTATGATATTAACTTCGTAAACAACAAGATGTTAACTTCGTAAACGGCATCATCCGGACATCAAAGCAATCAAAAAAGATTGTCAGACTATAGTATTTCAGGCAGTTGCCAGACTTGTATGTGACGAATCCCTTCTTTGGAGGGCAATGTGGTATCGTCCATAGAAACGACCCACTTTTCATAATTGTCTTGTATCATCTCCAGCGTGTTGTACATTTGCTCCACTTGAAAATCATCATTGAGCAGAGGTGCACATTGCAAATACACAATGCGGTCTTTCTTCCTGCCAACAAAATCGACCAGTTTGCCTCCTCGAAGCACACCTACAAAAACGGTATATCCGGCACGCCGCAGTTCCAGATAAACCTGGTTCTCAAAGCAGGATTTTCGGGAACCGGCAAAAAAAGGATACAGATGGCGCATAAATGCCCAATCGTTAATATAGTATTTGCAGCTACCCAGAAGAATTTCTTTACTGCGGATCTGATAACGTTCCACGCGATGAATCAGAGAGGTGTCTTCCAGATAGCAGATATAATTGGCAACCGTATCATAACTCGTCTTCCGGTTCTGGGCAGCAAAGTGACTGACCAGCTGACCGATGGTAATCAACTCAGCGAGATGGGTGCACAAATAGACGAACACATCTTCGAGCAGGCGGGCATCCTTAATCCGATATCGGCGGATGATATCACGAAACAGAATCGTATCGCGGAGAGCGGAAATGGCTTTCCATCCGGCCTCCGCATCCGGAAGATTGAAAAGAATGGGTAGTGCCCCCTTACCCATATATTCCGCGTAATTTTTGCCGGTAGCCTCTACCCTCTCCAATATCCTGTGCTCGGAAAAGCTAAAGGGAAATATCTCAAAACTGACGTAATGTCTGGCCAAAAGCTTCTCGGCTTCACCCGAAAGCATATCCTGGTTGGAACCACTGATAAACAGCTCGCAAGTATCTACAAAGTCCTGTGAATGGGAATGGACAAAATGTTCCCAGCCCTCCACTTTTTGTATTTCTTCAATAAAAATATAGACTTTACCTACCGGATGGATTTTCTCACGATAGATAAAAAGCAAGTCGTCCAGATCACGATATCCGGAAAGTACGCCCGAATCTGTGAACTTCTTACTTATATATAGAATGTTCCGTGATGAAACACCATCGGCAATCAACTGATAGATGATCTGCCGCAACAGGCATCCTTTACCTACCCCTCTCTGTCCGGTCAGGACCTTTACAAGGCGGTTACCTACATACCCGAATATACGGTTTGTGTAACTTTTACGGGCAAATTCCACTTTCGGAAGTTTTTCATTCCAGTAGTTGGATGATACCAATTCATCAAATATATCATTCATATACGAATTTATTTAAAATAAAATTCATTATATAAAATAGAATAGATATTTTAATATTAAAAAGCATAATATTCATTTCTATTTTAATAAATTACAGCAAAGATAAGTTTTTTCCGTTGAAAAAAGAAAATAATTCAGCAGATAGATTGCCCGTTCTTATGAAAATACCGAATATTGCATCGTCAAAAAGATTATAAACTCAAAACAATAGACATGAAAAAAGCTCTTATTTCAGGTATTACCGGACAGGATGGTTCATTCCTCGCCGAGTTTCTTCTTCAGAAAGGTTACGAAGTACACGGCATCCTGCGCCGTTCATCTTCTTTCAATACAGGCCGGATCGAACACTTGTACTTTGATGAATGGGTGCGCGATATGAAACAGAAACGTACAGTCAACCTGCACTACGGAGATATGACCGACTCAAGTTCACTGATCCGCATCATCCAGCAAGTACAACCCGACGAGATATACAACCTGGCGGCACAAAGCCACGTAAAAGTATCGTTCGACGTACCGGAATATACCGCCGAGGCGGATGCACTCGGTACATTGCGTATGCTTGAAGCTGTCCGCATCCTGGGACTGGAAAAACAGACACGCATCTACCAGGCTTCCACTTCCGAACTCTACGGAAAAGTACAGGAAGTGCCGCAAAGCGAAACGACTCCGTTCTATCCGCGTTCTCCGTATGGAGTAGCCAAGCAATACGGTTTCTGGATCACCAAGAACTATCGTGAAAGTTACGGAATGTTTGCCGTAAACGGTATCTTATTCAATCACGAGAGTGAACGCCGTGGCGAGACTTTCGTAACCCGTAAGATCACGCTGGCAGCAGCACGCATCGCACAAGGCGAACAGGATAAATTATATTTGGGTAACCTGGATGCCAAGCGTGACTGGGGCTATGCCAAAGATTATGTAGAATGTATGTGGCTGATCCTGCAACATGACGTACCCGAAGATTTCGTAATCGCTACCGGCGAAATGCATACCGTCCGCGAATTCTGTACACTGGCATTTGCCGAAATAGGCATCAACCTGCGTTGGGAAGGCGAAGGCGTCAATGAGAAAGGAATCGACACGGCCACCGGCAAAGTACTGGTAGAGGTCGACCCGAAATACTTCCGCCCTGCCGAAGTGGAACAATTGCTCGGTAACCCGACCAAAGCCAGAACCGTATTGGGATGGAATCCATGCAAAACACCATTCCCGGAACTGGTAAAAATCATGGTACGCCACGATATGGCCAAAGTGAAAAGAATGATTGCGACTAAACATGATTGACAGAATGGATAAAAACGCAAAAATTTATGTAGCCGGACACCACGGACTGGTGGGTTCGGCTATATGGAAAAACCTGCAGGAAAAGGGGTATACGAATCTGGTGGGACGCACACATAAGGAACTGGACTTATTGGACGGTGCGGCCGTAAAGCAGTTTTTTGATGAGGAAATGCCGGAGTACGTGTTTTTGGCTGCCGCTTTTGTCGGAGGGATCATGGCCAATAGTATCTACCGTGCGGACTTTATCTATAAGAACTTACAGATACAGCAGAACGTGATCGGAGAAAGTTTCCGCCATCAGGTGAAAAAACTACTCTTTCTGGGCAGTACCTGCATCTATCCGCGGGATGCCGAACAGCCGATGAAAGAGGACGTCTTGCTCACTTCTCCACTGGAATATACCAATGAACCTTATGCCATAGCCAAAATAGCCGGACTGAAAATGTGCGAAAGCTTCAACCTGCAATATGGAACGAACTACATCGCCGTGATGCCGACCAACCTGTATGGGCCGAACGATAACTTTGACTTGGAACGCAGTCATGTGCTGCCTGCCATGATCCGTAAAATTCACTTGGCACACTGCTTGAAAAAAGGAGATTGGGAGGCCGTGCGTAAAGATATGAACCTGCGTCCGGTAGAAGGCATCAGTGGTGCCAACTCCAACGAAGAAATCCTCCGGATTCTCCGGAAATACGGCATTACTGAAACGGAGGTGACACTTTGGGGAACAGGAACGCCTCTAAGGGAATTTCTTTGGAGTGAAGAAATGGCAGATGCCAGTGTCTTCGTAATGGAACATGTGGACTTCAAGGATACCTACAAAGCCGGTGCAAAAGACATCCGCAACTGCCACATCAATATAGGTACCGGCAAAGAAATTACAATCCGCGAACTAGCCGGACTGATTGTAAATACAGTCGGCTATCAGGGTGAACTGACTTTTGACAGCAGTAAACCGGACGGAACCATGCGAAAACTTACCGATCCGTCGAAATTGCACAACCTCGGATGGCATCATAAGATCGATATTGAAGAGGGGGTACAGAGAATGTACGAGTGGTATCTGGGATAATCATTCACCACAGAGGGCATAGGAGGATACAGAGTGATAAAATAGAAAAGAAAACAGAACTTCTATGTCCTCCGTGTACCCTGTAGTGAATACAGTGAAACCTGCAAAAGAAAAATTTAAATAGCTTCCAAGCTTTCAAATCTCAATTAAATAGCTATATTTGCACAATTTATCATCAAATGTGCAAAAAACAATGGAACAAAGTTTTATAGCTTACATTGAAAATAGTATTAAGAATAATTGGGATCTGGACGCCCTGACAGATTATAAAGGTGCCACCCTACAGTATAAAGACGTAGCCCGCAAAATAGAAAAGCTCCACATCATCTTTGAAGAAAGCGGAATCCGCAAAGGAGACAAAATAGCCGTTTGCGGAAGAAATAGTTCCCATTGGGGAGTTACTTTCCTCGCGACTCTCACTTATGGAGCGGTTATCGTCCCCATCTTACACGAATTCAAAGCTGATAACGTACACAACATCGTCAATCACTCGGAGGCCAAACTCCTGTTTGTAGGAGACGTGGTCTGGGAAAACCTCAATGAGTCTGCCATGCCGTTGCTTGAAGGTATCCTGATGATGAACGATTTTACGTTATTGGTATCACGTAGCGAACGACTGACTCACGCACGTGAACACCTCAACGAAATGTTCGGCAAGAAATTCCCCAAAAATTTCCGTAAGGAACATATCGAATATCATAAGGATCAGCCTGAAGAATTGGCTGTTATCAACTATACCTCGGGAACCACCAGCTATTCAAAAGGTGTAATGCTCCCCTATCGCAGCTTATGGTCGAATACGGCTTTCGCTTTCGAGGTACTTCCACTGAAAGCAGGTGATAAGATCGTATCCATGCTGCCGATGGCACACATGTACGGACTGGCTTTCGAGTTCCTGTATGAATTTGCGGTAGGTTGCCAGATTTACTTCCTCACCCGCATGCCGAGCCCGAAGATTATCTTCCAGGCGTTTGCCGACGTGAAACCCAATCTGATCGTGGCTGTTCCGCTGATTATTGAAAAGATCATCAAGAAGAGCGTACTTCCGAAGTTGGAGACTCCTACCATGAAGCTGCTGCTTAAAGTGCCGATTATCAATGATAAGATTAAAGCAACGGTACGCGAAGAGATGATAAAAGGCTTTGGCGGCAACTTTGAAGCTGTCATTGTAGGTGGAGCCGCCTTCAATCAGGAGGTGGAACAATTCCTGAGAATGATCGACTTCCCTTATACAGTGGGCTATGGTATGACCGAGTGCGGTCCTATCATTTGTTATGAAGACTGGAAACGCTTCAAACCGGGTTCATGTGGAAAAGCAGCACTCAACATGGAAGTGAAAGTCCTTTCACCCGATCCGGAAAACGTAGTAGGCGAAATTGTCTGCAAAGGTCCGAACGTAATGTTAGGCTACTATAAGAATGAAGAGGCTACCGCCCAGGTGATCGATAAAGACGGATGGTTACATACCGGTGACCTTGCCCTAGAAGATGCTGAAGGCAACATCACAATTAAGGGACGCAGCAAGAATATGTTATTGAGTGCCAGCGGACAGAATATCTATCCGGAAGAAATAGAAGATAAACTGAACAATCTGCCGTACGTGGCCGAAAGTATTATCGTACAGCAGAATGACAAACTGGTGGGACTGGTTTATCCGGATTTTGACGAAGCCTTTGCGCATGGTCTGAAAAATGAAGACATGGAACGGGTGATGGAAGAAAACCGGGTTACCTTGAACGAAATGCTTCCTGCCTACAGCCAGATTTCAAAAATGAAAATCTATCCGGAAGAGTTTGAAAAGACTCCGAAGAAGAGTATCAAACGCTTCTTATATCAAGAGGCAAAAGGATAAAAGCAGTCTCTATCTTTCTTAAAAAAACATCGATTACGCAGATTTGCATAGATTTTAATAGGATAATCCGTGCAAATCTGCGTAATTTGCGTTCTAAAAATTTAGCTTATGAAGAAAATAATTCTTGTAGCAGCTCTTCTTTCGGCTGCAGTCTGTCTGCCTGCACAGAATAAAGGCGGAAACAAAAGTGGGGGAATCAATCTTTCTTTATGGAAAAAAGCATGTACGCAACCACTTGACAGTACACAGACTACATATGTCAACCTGGGGCTTTTCTCGGCAATGCATAAGTTGCACGGTGTAGGCTTCAATGCCTTCGGAAGTATGGTACAGAACAATATGAACGGTGTGCAGATTTCCGGATTGGCCAACCTTGCGGGAGGAAGCATGCATGGAGTGCAGATTGGAGGTATCAGTAACGTAAACGGCAACAATCTGGCAGGATTGTCTGTTTCGGGACTTGTCAACATCACCGGAAACAAAGCAAAGGGTGTACTGATTACGGGTTTAAGCAACATTGCCGGAGACAATATGCGCGGACTGATGATGAGTGGTATCATGAATATCACAGGCGATAAAGCCGCAGGTGTACAATTGGCAGGCCTTGCCAACGTAACCGGTGAGGAATATGACGGACTTATGATGTCGGGATTGCTCAACGTGGTAGGAGAAGAAATGAACGGACTGCAACTTTCCGGACTTGCCAATGTAACCGGAGGACAAATGAACGGAGTGCAATTGGGACTGTTCAATTTTGCCTCTAAGGCAAAAGGTTTGCAGATCGGACTGTTCAACTATCATAAGGAGGATATGAAAGGACTTCAGCTGGGACTGGTCAATGCCAACCCGCAAACCAAGGTACAGTTAATGGTCTTCGGAGGAAACAGCACCAAAATCAATGTAGGTGCACGTTTCAAGAACAAACTCTTCTACACTATCCTCGGTGGAGGCACACACTATCTTGATTTTGACGATAAATTTTCTGCGGCATTATTCTATCGGGCAGGCCTTGAACTTCCACTCTACAGAAACTTGTTTGTAAGCGGTGATTTAGGCTATCAGCACATCGAAACTTTCCGGAATAAAAAGGTGGAAGGCATTCCGGCACGTCTTTATGCCTTGCAGGCACGCCTCAACCTGGAGTATCGGTTTACGGATAAATTCGGTCTGTTCGTCACAGGCGGATACGGTGGCAGCCGTTACTATAACAAAGCCAGGACCTACGACAAAGGCGTGATTGCGGAAGCAGGAGTGGTTCTGTTCTAATTGATTCACAGCCAAACGACACAGCGTCTCACAGAGTTTATATTAAAATCATTCCTCTGTAAGACGCTGTGTTATTCTGTGGTGAACCTGATCAGACCTTCTCCTTTATCAAACCGATCCGGTATGCTACCAACAACTTCTTTAAATCCAGAATTTGCGTTACGAGCTCTTTTCCCTTATCGGTATCTTTCACCATCATTCGTTGTGAATTGAACTCGATGACGAAGGTAGTCGACTTAATGTCCTGTCCCTCTTCGATGGCTTTCTGTGTAGACTGGAAAGGGTCATGCTGCACCAACTGCAAACCATGTGAATGATATACCAGCGTATATCCGGCAATACCGGTCTCCGGCTGATAAGCTTTCGAAAAACCACCGTCGATGACCAACAATTTTCCACCGGCTTTCATCGGCTGCTCGCCTTTAATGGTCTTTACCGGCACATGACCGTTGATGATATGAGTATGCTGCCCTGTCACTCCGAATTCTTCAAGAATCCGGTCACAGATTTCTTCTTTGTTACGCAAAGCATAATAATATCCTTTCGTCTCTTTATGCAGGCTCTTATCCGCAATGAAATAACGTTCGAACGTAGCCATCTTGTCTTTGTCGAACGAAGGGGCATCCGGTCCGCACCACAGATACCAGATGTAATCCATGGCAAAGCGTTTCTCTTCTTCATCATCTTCATCAAAATAAGCCGTACGAATCAATTGGTCTATCTTGTCCAGCAAGTTCTTCCCCCAATACTCTTTACCGCAGATATTCACGTGCTTGAAACTTCCATCCTCGTTGAGAGGCACAGAGGCATGATAAAGCAAATTGGAATTGCACACCAGATACATACCTCCATAGGTAAAGAGGCAACGCATGTGTTTTTTGAGTTTCTCGCTGTTCATAAACGAGTAATGTATCTTTTCTATCAATTCCTGCTCTTCATCAGTCAGACGATAAGGATCTGCAGGATCTACCGTAGGGAAGTTGGTATCGCGCAACGGATATTCTTTGCCTTCATAGACAAATACTCCCCGTTCAAAGTCGATTTTCTCAAGCAACTTGCGACCACCCATTCCGAACTCCGGGCGACGATTAATAATGTTTGCCTCCAGCTTAAACTGAATGATGGTAATAGCTTTATGCATCTGGGTTATCAGCCTCAAGGTCTTCTCGTTATAAGTAGAATCGGCAAAGTTGGTCTTAGGTGCAAAGATGGTACAGGGATCATCCGCATAAGTATCCATCGCAAAAGTGGCAAGAGGCAAAAGATTGATGCCATACCCATCTTCCAATGTCCCCAGATTGCCGTAACGCATCGAGAGACGGATCACGTTGGCCATACAAGCTTCATTACCCGATGCTGCACCCATCCAGAGGATATCGTGATTTCCCCATTGGATATCGAAATTGTGATAATCACACAAAGTATCCATTATGATATGGGCACCCGGACCACGATCGTAGATATCGCCCACGATATGGAGTGAATCGATCGTAAGACGCTGTATCAGATTACACATGGCAATGATAAAGTCGTCAGCGCGGCGAGTGGAAATAATGGTACTGATAATCACATTGATATAAGCATGTTTATTGGGCTCGATGGTCGATTCGTGAAGTAACTCCTGGATGATATAGGAGAACTCGGCCGGCAATGATTTACGAACCTTCGAACGGGTATATTTGGATGATACGTTCTGGCAGACCTTTACCAGCTGATTGAGAGTGATCAGGTACCAATCGTCGATATCGGTTTCGGTTGCTTTAATCAATTGGAGTTTCTCTTCCGGATAATAAATAAGCGTACAGAGTTCTTTCTTCTCGATCTCACGGAGAGTATGGCCGAATATTTCGTTCACTTTCCGCTTCACCGCTCCCGAAGCATTTTTCAGTACATGCTGAAAAGCTTCATACTCGCCATGTATATCGGTCAGAAAGTGTTCGGTCCCTTTCGGAAGATTCAGGATGGCCTCAAGATTGATAATCTCTGTACTGGCAGCGGCAATGGTAGGGAAACTACGTGAAAGCAGTTGCAGATAACGCAGATCGGCAACGATACTTTCGGGGGTTATATTACTTTGAGCAGTCATATAATTTACGATTTTACGATTTACAATTTATAAATTTCGCCCGAATGGCTATAGAAGAAACATGAGCAGCACCTGGGCTATAATGACGCGAAGGAACATACTCAACGGATAGACCGTAGCATAAGCTACCGACGGATTATCTCCGGGGATGGTATCATTGGCGTAATTCAATGCCATCGGATTGGCCATACTGCCACACAACATACCGGAAACGCTGCCAAAATCGATCTTCATAATCTTAAAAGCAAAGAACCCCACAAGCACCGTAGGCACGAGGGTCAGTCCAAAGCCCAGGCCGATCCATAAAAGTCCTTCGGGACGGAATACCGTATCGAAGAAATGGGCACCTGCATCCAACCCAAGGCAGGCAAGATAAAGGGACAGCCCCAAGGCACGGAGCATCAGATTGGCACTGCGAGTGGTATAGGTGATCATGTGCAAACGGGGTCCAAAGGTCCCGATCAGGATGCCTACAATAATGGGACCGCCTGCAAGTCCGAGCCGGACAGGAGTACTGATACCGGGAATTGAGAAAGGTACGGCTCCCAGGGCCAATCCCAGGATGATACCGACAAATACAGCCACAAGATTGGGTTCTTTCAAGCTTTTGATGGCATTTCCAAGTACCTTCTCCACATTCTGGATGGCAGCCGCTTCACCGACCACTGTCAGACGGTCACCCAACTGCAAGGTAAGTTCGGGAGTAGCCAACAATTGCACCCCGGAACGATAGACACGGCTGATATTGATTCCGTAATGATTGCGCAGACGGAGAGCTCCCAACTTCTTCCCGTTCAATTCGGGACGGGTGACGACGATGCGTTGCGAAATCAATTGGCTGTCGATAGCATTCCAATCGATATCTTCCTTGTTCCAATCCGTATTCTCCTGTTCACCGAACAGTACGGTAAGGGCCAATGCGTCTTTTTCGGATGTAACAACCAATAAGCGGTCGCCTTCTTTTATAATCTTTTCGGAAGTGGGAATACTGACATTGCCGTCTCTCCACAAACGGGAAATGACGAATTTTGGATAACTCATATGAGCGATATCCTTAATGCTTTTATTAAAAATAGCAGGGTTGTGTACCTGAAAAGCGGCAATATAGGTTTTGTTGGCATCGTCTTTCTCCTGTACTTCAAGATCTTCCCGGCGTACCAGCAATTTACGGATCAACAGAACTGCCAGAATCACCCCGATCACTCCGAGAGGATAGGCCACGGCACATCCCAAAGCTGGTGTACTGCTTTCAAGCCCCATCTGTTTCAGCGTCTGCTGGGCTGCTCCCAAAGCCGGAGTGTTAGTGGTGGCACCACACAGAATGCCTACCATATTGGGTAACGAAACTCCGGTGGTATAGCTGCAAACAACCGCAAGAAACGTACCCAGAATCACTACTGCGATGGCAAGCATATTCAACGTAACCCCTCCCTTGCGAAATGAGCTGAAAAAGCCGGGACCAACCTGCAACCCCAAGGCATATACAAAGATAATGAGCCCGAAACTCTCGGCGTAATTCAGCATCTGCGGATCAATGGACAATCCGAAGTGCCCGGCCAGAATGCCGGCAAAAAAGACAAAGGTAACACCAAGCGAAATGCCACAAACATGAATTTTGCCCAATCCGAGCCCAATGGCGGAAATCAGGGAAAGAACGACAACTGCCTGCAAAGCAGAATGTTCGATAAAGAGACTATATAACCACTCCATGTGAATAATTTACCAATGTATCCATAAGCCAATGTATCCGTTAAACGCATAAGGATGCATTAGCGTCGGCAAAGATAGCAACTATTTATGACCTCACAAAGCTTTTATTCACCCACTTCATCCCATACCAACGACGGACAAAGATAATTCCGCGAATGTTTTCATCGAGAGCAAAGGCAACCCACATGCCGCAAATGCCCCAAGCCCAATAAATTCCAAATAAATAACCTATGCCGACAGCCACACTCCACATCACAACCAATCCTACATAGAAAGGATAATTCACATCACCTGCCGCACGGAGGGCATTTGTCGCAAAAATATTAATGGGACGCCCTATCTCGAGCACCACATCGATCAGCAATACAATCACTCCCATACGGATGATCTCCGGATTGGAAGTCAGCCAACTCAGTATAGCATGCCCGGAAGCGGCAATAATACCGGAAAGAATCAGCGTAATCATTACGGATTTCTTCATGACGTACTTACCGAGCAGAAAAGCTGCATGAGGTTTCTTCTCCCCTATCAAATGTCCGATACAGATAGCTCCTCCCTGGGCCATGGAGATGCTGAATAAATAGACGAACATGATAATGTTGACACAATAAGTACGGGTAGCCAGCGCCTCGACTCCAAGCATATTGATAAAAAAAGTAATGACCACTTGCGATGAACTGTACGAGAGCTGCTCTCCGGCAGAAGGCAGACCGACCCGCATCAAATTCTTCAATTCGATAAAAGGAAACGGACGGAAGTAGGCCAACGGGAAACGATGAATGTGTTTGCGGAACAGAATGACAAACAGAATCACCATAGATACTCCACGGCTGAAGGCTGTAGAAATAGCCGCCCCTTCCACCCCGAGTTCGGGACAGCCGAACTTACCGAAAATCAGCGAATAATTACCGATAATATTAAGAATATTGACTACTACCGTCACCAACATCGGATATATGGCTTTATTGGCACTGCGCAATGAAGCGGAAAGAGTGAGAGAAATAGCCTGGAAAAAAGCGAATGCACCCACGATACGCATGTAATCCATACCGTCGGCCATCAGTTCCGGACCCAAGCCCATCCATTGCAGAATGGTGCGGGCCATTGTAAACAGAATAAGGCTGATTATTCCACCAACCAACAAATTGACAAGCAACGACACCCCCACTACCTGCACCACCTTCTTTTCAAGCCTTGCGCCGAGGTATTGCGAGCAAAGTACGGATGTCCCCAGGTTGATCACCTCAAACACCAAAAAGGTCAGCATAATAATCTGGTTGACAACTCCGACAGCGGCTACACTATTGTCAGAGTGACGGCTCAACATAATGGTGTCCACCGCTCCCAGCATCATAATCAGTAATGTCTCAATAAAAATAGGAGCAGCCAGTTTTGCCAGACGTCTCTTTATGCTTTCCTGTTGAATTCTGTGTGTCATTTTACCTTATCCGTTTCGGGCTGCAAAGGTATCTAAAAACACTGAAAAGACGGATTGACATATATCAAGAATATATCAATCCGCCTGCAATTATCTATATAAAAGTTTAGGTTATCTCACTCCGGTAAAGTCAACATAATTATCGTGTCCATCCAGGTATCCGCTCAGCACATTCCCCCGAATCCAGACATCATCGAGATAAGAGACATCACCGGGACCATATACCATCCGAAGGGAGTATTGCGAACGGTCCTCCCAATTCCAGGTAAAGGAGTACACCGATTCGGAATAACGTCCGTTGGGATATTCCACCCGGATATAATCTTCTCCATGGCGATCGAGATAAAAATTCAGTTCCTGATAGCAATAGTTCCCGTCGGCATCATAAAACGTATCTGCCCAGGGACGACTGCAAAGATCAAGGGATTTATTATAGTACGAACCACCGATATTGTCATCATCATAAAAGTCATCTATCTCAATCTCACAAGAAGTAAGATTTATCATTGCCACTGCCAGCAGAAACAATTTTAAGTATTTAAAAGTTAAAGTCTTCATATCGTATAGTTTTTAGTTATATCAGTTTGATGTGAACAAAAGTAGGGAAAGAAATGATTTGCATGAAAAGAAAAAACCTACATCTGCAGAGGGAATCGCCTAAATAAAAGAGGGAAACAGGACAAAGAAGGCAGAAAGCTCTAAAAAGGACATATCAAATGTTAACAAGAAAAACAGATTTACTAAATAACGTTACAAAATCACGATTTATACCCGGATAATTTGCCGATATTCTCCAAATCCGTATATTTGCAATGTGTTTTTCATAGTATTAGATTTAAGGTTAACAAAGATTGGTTGCTCGTGAGAGTAGCCTTTTTTTATGCCCTTTCCTCCGGATCAGCTTCAGACTATCCTGACCACCCTCTCCCTCCTTCTGTACACTACTGTTTCATAAGAATTTAAGAACATCTTCCTGCTAAAAGGTGCTTGTAGAAAGAAATCCCCATTTATACTTCTCCGAATGACGACAACGGGTATGGATGGAAAAGCGACTGTCATCTTACATAATTATGAAGATAAAAAGTATCCGGCCGTATTGCATGGTAACAGGCTGTGGTTACGGCCTTATGAAGCCATTGCCTGGAAGCTTACTTAGTGTAAATCTACTCTTGACGCCTCCCCTTGTTGTATTACAGGATTTCGTCAGGAACGGACCGTCAATTTATTCATGATCCTTGGGAACTGAACCGCAAAGATGACCGTACAACAAATGGCTGCCGCAGCATCCGATATTGCTTCGGCAGCATATACCCCCATCACTCCCATCAGGTATGGAAGCATAAGGGCCAGGGGAATCAACAGGATCACCTTACGAAGTAATGCAATAAAGATAGAAACCTTGGCCTGCCCCAATGCGACAAACACATTCTGGCAAGCACGCTGCAACCCGAAAATAGTCATCCCCGCCAAAAAGACAGGCATCACCTGTACTACGGTTTCTATCAACTTTTCGTCAGAAGTAAAGGCCGAAGCAATCACAGAGGGAAACAAAATCATCAGCAGGATCAAAACGAGATTGAACAGAAACATAAAGGTCATCACTATTTTGAAGCATTCCTTCACTCTTTCTCGGTTTCCATGACCATAATTATAACTTACGATGGGTACGAATCCCAATGCGAAGCCGGCAAGGGGAACACTGACAAAAAGCATGGCACTCTGCATGATTGTCAATGCACTCACATAGATATCACCGAATGTCTTCAATGAACCGTTCAGCACAAATCCTACCAAGCTTTCGGTACTTGCCATGATAAACGGTGAGGCTCCCAACGCCAATATAGCTCCAACAACCTTCCGGTCCAGCCTCATATAACGAGGCTCGAGCCGCAAAGAAGCACGCCGGGATGTCAGAAAGAACAATACCCAGCCAGCACTGCAAGCCTGCGAAATAATAGTGGCAAGCGCAGCTCCTTTCACTCCCCAATCAAAGACAAAAATAAACAGAGGATCGAGCAAGATATTAAGCAACGCTCCAATAACAATCGACAGCATAGCGATGCCGGGACGTCCCTGTGTATTAATAAAAGTATTCAACCCGACAGAGACTTCGACAAAAAGGGTACCGATAAGATAAATCGAAAGATAAGCCGTTGCGTACCCGAGCGTCTGTTCCGAAGCACCGGTAAACAAAAGAATCGGTTCCATAAACAGATAAGATAAGCCGGACGTCAGAAGTGTAAAAAACAGCAATAACACGAAGCCATTACCTAATATTTTTCCGGCATGGGTACGGTTGCCCTGCCCTAACGCTATGGCTGCAAGAGGCGCACCTCCCCCGGCCACAATAGCCGAAAAAGCTGAAATCAAAATAATCAGAGAACCTGCCACCCCGATACCTGCAAGTGCTTGAGTACCGATTCCCGGGATATGCCCGATATAGATGCGGTCCACAATATTATAGAGCAAATTTACGATTTGTGCAATTACCGCAGGAAGTGCCATCCTGAACACAAGTGGTAACATACGGTCCGTACCAAGCCTCTCTTCATATTTATCATTCATAACCAAGATGCAATAAAAAAGCCTTTTACGCTATCGTAAAAGGCTGATTACCAAATAGTAGTGGGTACGAGAATCGAACTCGTATTACATGCGTGAGAGGCATAAAAACACATTACTTTACAGTCTAATAATCAACAGTTTACAAACAGGAGTAATTTTATTTGCACCAAATTTGCACTTTTAGTACAATTTCTTATTTAGAGCTACTTCTTACGAAAAACACTTTTCGGCTGAGGCTTTAAAACTAACGTCTTTGATTTATAACGTATTAGTTTCTTGCCTCGTTTTTACTATTATTTGGTGACACTCTTATAGACACTCCGGGTGTGCCGGGTTAATAATTATATTGGTTTATTTGTCTGCCATATCTTTTTTATAGAAGAGTTGTCCTACCCGATCTATATGATCTCCAATAGGAGTGCCTCTTTTCTCCCTATAATTTAAAATATCAACTTTATATAATAGTTCCAGATCTTCTATCTTTATATTGATATCCATAATAGTATTAAAAGTTAATCCTTCGCCTATTAAGGCTAAGTCTATATCCGACCCTTCCGAATAGTTTCCTTTGGCTCTTGATCCAAATATCCGCACCTCTTCGATGTTGGGGTATTGTTTAAAAACACCCTTCAGGTCATTAATGACTATATCACTTAATCCAAACATGTAACTAACTAATTAAAATAAACCTTGTATTCCTATATTAGCGACTTCGGTTTTCAGTCTGCCGTCTAATTTTTCAAATAGTGGGGCATAGTCCTTATAAATGCACTCTACTATGGCCAATGCTTCACCTTCATTATATGTGTGAGAGGTTGTATTCCTGCCCTTTAGCATCTTTCTCCATCCATCATGGTCTGTGATGATTCCATCTTCGAAAGCCTTTTGTAGTACAGGGTTTGGTCCGGTAATCCCTTCATATCCCTTATAGTTCAGAAAATCTTGTAGGACTTTCCAGGATAGTTCAAAGGTGTATTCAAAGCGTTGGACTAAGCCCTCCTTTTCTAACTCTGTTAGATCTTCCGGTTTTTCTCCTGATTGGGTTACTGACAGGATTCTTTGCAACGCTTTGTGAAAACTATTGTATCGCTGTATCCAGCGTATATCTTTATCCTTTTCCATATGTTGTATTTAAATCTATGATATTGGATCTATATATGAATAAGCGCTTTAATCAAAGTTTTTAATTTCTATATCAGAAAAATCGCCGACGTATATAGTTCCGTTATTTATATAGCAACTATATTTTCCCTCTTCTGTAATATCTTTGATTCGCATTTGCTTATCTGTTTTTATATCAATAACAAGATCTCCTACTTTAAATTTTGTAGATTGATCTGAGGGGGATGTTGCTCTTTTGAATTTATCAGAGGATAAATATTTATTTTTTATTTGTTTAATGTCATTGGTCATTCCCCAAATCTTAAAAAATAAAATGATTTGAAGTATTCCAAAAGTGATAATGATAATATTTGTAATTATTCCCATGACGATAGAATATTATAATTATTAGTTTATTTATTCAATTCTTACGGCCGTTCCTTGTGCTTCGTATCTGATGATATTACTCTTTTATAAAATTTTAGTTCCATGTCGTTACGAGATTATTCATTCGGACACAGTGCATTTTCAATTGATACCATCAGTTTCATTGATAAGTTCACCCGTTAATTTATTAAGTTTAAAAGACTCCGTTTCTTTATCTCCATTTCTATATACGATATCGAAAATAAAGCTTATAATATCGCCATTAATGCTTATTGACTTATTTTTTACTACAAATTCCTCAGAATATATTTTGTGCTGGTACTCCCATATGTAATTTCCGTTAGTAATATTAACCAAAGATACCGAGGGATATGATATATTTAGACCACTAATATTATCAATTGGAATTAGTTTGTTGAGAAAATTATATTCTAATGGTATTTTTTTTATCTCATCACAATTATTATCAAGTAAAAAGTGGTTATTATATCCTAATGTGATAAAATATTCATTATTCCAATCCTTAAAACTTATCACAGAATTATCATATCTATTATAATATATCCTTTTTTCTTTACCGCGAAGTGTAGAAATTATCTCACTTGGCCCACCATAATTAACCAATAAGATAATTCCGTCATCTTTCATTATGAAGTCACCCAAACCAATAAATTCTATGTTCCGCTCTTCAACTTCGCCAAACTCTAAATAATATTTTTGATTGAATCCCCGAATCATTGGTGCTGTACATTCGAATATCTGTTCTTTTCTATCATTATATGCAGCAAACCACATATCACCATTAAGAAACCCCGCCAATAATGCGTTTTTATTGGGATTCTCATCATTCTTCCATGTTACTGTTACTTTGGTCACCCCCTTGGGTAAATTAAACTCTTTTAAATACTCGTCTTGATTGTCATCTTCCTTGCCACATGCTTGCAGACATAATATAGTGAAGATTAATGTAATTGACAGTGTTAATATCCGCTTCATATTTTCTATTTTTTATTAAACCATTGTATTTTTTCTAATACTCAACTTAACGAGAGCCATTGCGCGAATGCAATTCAAAGGAATGTCTTTTGGGTCATGGTGACTATTGTAACTAACCAACTTTATATATCCTTCCTTGTCTGAGCGATTTACATATTTAACTGCTAAATATTCATCTCCTTCCAAATCAAACGAAACGAGATACATCTCTCCGAAAATTACATTATTAAAATCATGTAGTTCTTTATATACAACGATATCACCTGATTTTAATAGTGGATACATACTATCCCCTGTTACATATATAGCCCCATCACACTTCGGCATATCTGGAATACTGATTTTGCCTAAAATATTTTGCTGTTTATTGTCAAAAAGCATCCGTAAATTTGCTGCAGCACTAACATCATATAAATAAACGTCCTGTTCAGTTAGTTTCTTTTCGATGGCTTTCGGTTCATTTATAATTTGAATATGTGTATCAGATTTAATCATTTCACCTTCATCTCTGAACAGCCAATCTATCGACATATCACCGTATATTCTACTAATCTTCATTGCAACATCAGCTGAAATACTTTTAGTCTTACCCCAATATCCTTTAGATAGTCCAGCATCAGCTTCTAATCTATAGACGCTAATTCCTTTATAATCGAGATATTGCTGTATTTTATCTTTTATAGCCATACTATGCTCTACTAATAAAAGTTAATAAATAGAATATATTCTACTGCAAATTTTGATAATAGAATATACTCACCTATCTTTGTCGCATCAAAGTTAATCAATCAACAAATAAATAACAAATTTAAAAGATAGAATTATGAAAGCAACAAGTTACAAGAAGAATCACAAGCCAAATGAATTCTACGTAAAGAAGTCAAGAGGCTATTATATGATAATAGATGGCTATGATAATAGCATGGCATCTTTAGAGGCAACAGAAGAGGCGGCTAACAAGATGGCGGCAGAACTCAATGCAATGAGAGGCAAGAGATTAAATATAGTATAAGTATAACCCGCGCCCCTTTGGGCGCATAATTCTACGCTAAAATGGAAACTAACAAACGTAAAAGAGGGGAATTGAAAGCCCTATTAAAAAACATGAAAGTGGGCGAAGAATTAAAATTTGCTCGCTCCAAAAGAAATTCAGTAAGACCTACATGTTCGAATCTGGCATATGATGAAGGAATGAACTTCTCTACACGAACAGATGGTGATAGTTTATTTGTGAAACGCGATAAATAAAATAGCTATGGCAAGAAAACTAACAGGAAAGGTAGTACCGGTTGAAAAGAAATGGCTCAGCAAAACCGAAGCAATGGCATACCTTGGCGTATCAGAGGACTATTTAACGACGCTTAGAAATGCTGCCGAAATATCATTTTCACAACGAGAGAGAATGATATGGTATGACTTAGCGAGTATTGAACGATTTTTAGCAAGAAACAAAGTAGTATAATGCTAACCTGTAAACCGCTTAAGGTATGAAAAGCGATAGTTTAAACTGTATCGGCAATTGCCGCCTCTGTCCTGATCTGTGCAAATGCCCTCCCGATCATCTTCATTGCGAAGATTGCGAAGTCGAAATAGAACCGGGTGAAGGTATCAGTATCGAAGTTGAGGCTATCATAGCCGAACGTCCCGGCACTAAAATGATAACAGTATGTCCGGCATGTTTCGCGGATCATTACCGGGGAGATGAATCAATAGAATTTGAGTAATAACCAATTAAAAACATAAGGAGAAATAACAATGACTACAGGAACAATTATTTTTTTAACATTAATTGCCGCCCTCGTGCTGGCACTTGGAGTGGCTGTCATTTGGCAATGTTGCAATATAAGGAACTTAATCGACGAATCCGCAAAAGAAAGTCGGAATGATATATATGAGACCTATAACAGTTTAAGGGATCTGTTAGTGGAGTATGTCGACGAATTGAAGAAAGATCTTAGCCCCGATTCAGAGAACGCATCTAAATCCGGCCTCAACCTCGAAAGCGCCACGCCTAATGGTACCATTACGCCGCCTTCATCTTTTAGTGATATAGAACTTCGTAAATACTGCATAGAGCAGACCTATAAAGATCAGGTGTATCTCCGGATAGAAGACGCTCAGCGACTTTACGAGTTTATCAAGAATGGCAAGCCTCAAAAGGGGGATTAAATGTTTTATTTTTCATGTCAGAAAATTATAACCCCCGTAATTTTTTTAACTAACCCCGCATTTTTGGTTCTATTTTTAAGATAATTATAAAATCATGAAGAATATGAATAGTCTTTCCAAGCACCTGTTTACGGTCATCATAAGCATAGTTACGGTTGCCGGTTGCATCTATGCCGGCAACGTAGAGATGAATGATGATATCCTCTCAGGTATGAGTTTTGAGAAGTACCAGTACATCCATGATCGTATCGGTGATCGTGCCACTTCATCGGATGTGGTAAAGGAGTATTTGCGTAATCGGCGGTTCTATGATTCAATCGCCTATTAAATTCAAATCAGTTTAGAAATGAAGCAAAGTGAACTAACGCACGGTTCTCTATTTAGTGGGATCGGTGGCTTTGAATTAGGTGCTGAGATGGCCGGAATTGATACTTTGTGGAATTGTGAGATAGAAAAATTTCAAGGTGAAATATTAAAAACCAAATTTCCTTATGCAGAAAGATTCACAGATATTACAAAAACAACCGGTCTCCGATATGTGGACATCATTAGTGGAGGATTTCCGTGTCAAGACATCAGCGTTGCCGGAAAGCGTGAAGGTATTAAAGGGAAGCGTTCCGGGTTATGGAGCGAAATGTATCGAATTGTACGGGAAGTTAGACCTAAATACGTCATCATTGAAAATTCGCCAGCCCTCACTATTTCCGGTCTTGAGCAAGTCTTATGCGATCTTTCCAAAATCGGGTTTAATGCGGAATGGCAATGTATATCAAACTACGCTTTTGGATACCCGCACAAAAGGGAAGGCTTTACCTTATTGCCTACTCCGACAAAATCGGATTACAAGGCGACATTTGCAACGATGGACGCTTTAATTCGATATTTAAAGAGTGGACATCAGATACGAGTGTCGGATATACTTGCGCAAAAAGGATTCTTGAAATCCCAGCGCATAGCATTGTTAGAAATGATGATGGGTTTCCCAATTGGACACACAGAGTTGGCTCGATAGGAAATGCTGTTAATCCTTGCGTTGCAAAATACCTATTTGAATGTATTAAAGGATTTGATAAACAATTAGTGTAAAACAGATTAGAAAGGAATAAAAGAGAAAAGAGGCTAATTAAACATTACCCTCTTTTGCATTCACCCCTATTATAAAAATAAAGGAATGATAATCCATTTCAAAATAGAAATGACAGTACCTAATTCTAAAATGACAATTGTTAAATTTGTCATGAAACTTCTTTTAACTGAGGGGTTACTACTACTATTCGTACCAAACTCTAATTCAAATGTTTCCGTTTCTGTTTTTTTCTTAATTTTTAGTTTCACAATTAAATTAATTAACACTAATTATTCGAATCGTCGTGTAAACGATTCCAGTTAGCTTATCTGTAGCTATCTTGGTAATAGCAAGCGCTAACCACTGCAAATGTATTAATAAATATTAAAAAAATGATAAATTAAAATGTTATGGCAAAAATTTATGTAGCAAGTAGTTGGAGAAATGTATTTCAACAGGACGTTGTAGACATTCTTCGTGATTTAGGGCATGAGGTCTATGATTTTAAGAATCCCCCACATGGTAATGGTGGTTTCCAATGGTCTGATATAGACCCTGATTGGCAGAACTGGACAACAGAGCAATATCGAGAAGCACTTAATCATCCAATTGCACAAAAAGGATTTGATTCGGATTTTAATGGTATGAAGTGGGCGGATGTCTGTGTTATGGTTCTTCCTTGTGGTCGGTCTGCTAACACAGAAGCAGGATGGATGAAAGGTGCAGGTAAAAGGGTAATGGTTTATTCTCCTAAAAAAGAAGAGCCGGAACTTATGTATAAGATATACGATTTTGTGAGTGATAGTATATTTCGTATCAATGATGAGATAATTAGAGTATAACAGTTTAGTAATGAGCAAAGTATATTATAGCTGTCGCATTTGGCTTAACTCTGAAAATTCACGCTCGACTGGGAGTGTCGTTTGCTTTGACGGCGAAACTGAATTTTCGGACGGTGCTGACCAAGATTTATTCATAGAAATTGCCGATTGCCACGGAAAGGTGCGGCTTCACAAGTCAAGCGATGATAGCGTAACCGAGTTTATACAAAAACTATCTATGCTGCGCAATGAAGTAGATAGTTACATCAATCATCTCAAAACTAAAGTAATTAACGAATAATAAAATAGATATGAATAAGTATATCAAGCCATTTACAGTCCTGATAGTGGGCATCGCTATCGGCAATAGGGTGTTTAATCATCTCCACACATGGCTGGGCGTGGCAATAATTACAGCCACAATAATTTTCTTTATTTACAAACTTACTAAAATTATCAAAAATGAAAAAGTTGATTAGTTTAATGTTGGTCTTTATGACCTTATTATTTGTATTGGTTTCATGTGAAAGAGTTGCCCCTAACTATGCCGGCGTCCTTATGGAAAACTACGGCAAGCAAGGCAAGGAAGATTTTAAGGTGGTCTCCGGCAGGGTTTCAACGTGGGATGGGGGGACAGAGTTGTTCCAGGTTCCGTTGTTTGACCAGCGGGGAGAGTTCAGTGCACCGGTAACGTTAAAGGCGGCTGATAATACTGAATTTAGCGCTCGTCCTTCATACTCTTACAAGGTAATAAAGAGTCGTGCTATAGATGTCGTATTTGATAACAAACATATTGATAAAGCCGAAACGGAAACCGGAAAAGACGGTTTTATGCAGTCATTGGAAGATAACATATTAGAACCCCGCATCTACGATCTTATAAAGGAAGAGAGCCGGAAGTACAAAACCGACAGTCTTATGGCAGATGGCGGATCGCTTGTCTTTGAAAAGCGTCTGGAGCAAATCGTTGAGAAAGAGTTTGATAAACGTGGACTGCAATTGTTAACCTTTTCCGCTCAATTGGAATTTTCAGATAAGGTTAAGGAAAAGATTGATAGCCGAAATGAGGTAAACACTAATATTTCGGTTTTAGACCAGCAGATTGAGGAGCAGAAAAAGCTTAATGAACTCGAACAACTGAAAACCGAGCAGGCTATTATCCGGTCAAGGGGATTAACGAAAGAGATTCTTTATAAGCAGTTCATTGACCGGTGGGATGGGAAAACGCCGCTTTATGGAATTGCTCCTGAGTTTTTGAAGATAGCTAAATAAAAGAGCTGGCATACGGAATCTAAATGGATTCCGTATGACTCTTAACAGAATAAAACTGGACCAATAAGATGAAGATACAAAACTTTAGTATTCCCCCCGAATGTCGGCATGCCTCTGTTGAGGCTGTAGACAATAGGTTAATAATCACATTTGAACCGGAGAATCTTTCAGATTTCTTCTGTCAGGAAACGGACCATATAGAGCAGACTCCCAGGATCGGTGATTTAGCTTTGTTCTGGGATACCGCCTATAGAGGTTCCGCCATTATTGCCCGACTGATAGATGAAGACCGTATAAACGGTGTACAGGCGTATCAGGTCGCCAATGATGTCTGGTACGAAAACGCCATTCGCTTTCGAAGTGACGAACAATACCGCTTAATAACTCAAAGGCATGATGTGGAAAAAGAAAACGACTGATTTAAAGAAGAAGTCTCCTAATCTGAAGAACAAGTTGGATACTGTGTTCAGCCGCTTTATCCGTTTACGTGACGCCAGGAAAGACGGGACATTTCAGTGCATCTCCTGTGGGAGGATTTTGCCTTTGGATCAGGCGGATTGCGGGCACTACATAAACAGACAGCACATGTCCACCCGATTCAGTGAAAAGAACTGCAATGCCCAATGCCGATCGTGCAATCGTTTCGATGAAGGCAACATGCAGGGGTATCGCCGTGGTCTGATATTGAAATACGGTGAACCTGCGGTTCTGTTGCTTGAATCCATGAAGAATCAGACAAATAAGATCTCCGACTTTGAGTACAGTGCCATGATCAAGTATTATCAGGGCGAGGTTAAACGTCTGAAAGAAGAGAAGCAGATGCGCCAAATATGACATATATGGAACTTTTGAAAATATGAAAGTGATACATGTGTATTTGATCTTCAAAAAGAAGAACTACTACTTCGGTTCTCTCAGTGCCATTTTTGAGCATCTGGATGAAAACGACATAGGAATTAAGAAGCGCACATTGCTGCATCGTTCGGATGAATCCACCATCTTGACAGATAGGGCGATCATCATAAAATCAACCCTGCTTAGATGCAGGAAATCAACAAAGAAAATATGATTATGAAACCAAAGAAACAATTAATTGAAACAGCCGTAAAAGATGGCAGTATAGACAGAATGAACATGCTCCTCTCAGCCGCGCATCTGTTGAATTGCGAGGCAAACAGCCTGATAGAGGAAGCGTCCGATGTCATGTTGGCCAAGGGTCTGTTACTTGGAAACCTGAAGAAGCCGCATAACGACTTTGTGAAATGTGCTGACCGCTATTTCAGAGAGTTCGCCACGCTTGTAACTACGGATAAATCCAAGATGGATATGTTTGGCGATTTGGATGGCTTCGACAAGTCATTCAGGGAGTGGGCCAAGGTGTCGGGCGATTGGGAACCTAAAAAGGAGGTTGAGTAATGAAAGATATCGAATTATTTAATAATCATTTCCAGAATTATAAAGTTTACGGGATTCCCAAAGCACAATTAATCATTGCAGATGTACCCTACAATCTTGGAAACAACGCCTACGCCTCCAATCCTTCCTGGTATGTCGATGGCGATAACAAGAATGGCGAAAGCGATCTGGCCGGCAAAGAGTTCTTTGATACAGATAAAGACTTCAGACCTGCAGAGTTTATGCACTTCTGTAGCCAAATGTTGATGAAAGAACCGAAGGAGAAGGGTAAGGCTCCCTGTATGATTATCTTCTGTGAATTTGAAGATCAGTTCAGATACATTGAACTCGGGAAACGTTACGGGCTGAATAATTACATAAACCTTGTGTTTAGAAAAGACTTCTCCGCACAAGTCTTAAAGGCAAACATGAAGATTGTCGGTAACTGTGAGTATGGTTTGCTTTTATATAGAGACAAACTCCCTAAGTTCAACAATGACGGACGGATGATATTCAATTGCTTCGACTGGGTGCGGGACGGTGAGACTCCCAAGGTGCACCCAACGCAAAAGCCGGTGCCGTTACTTCGTAGATTGATAGAAATATTCACCGACAAGGGTGATGTAGTCATAGATCCGTGTGCCGGTAGTGGTTCTACTTTATTGGCTGCCGCCCAATTGGGACGAAAAGCTTACGGGTTCGAGATTAAGAAGCAGTTCTTTGCTGATGCTAATAAATTGATATTATCACGTATTCAGCAATCGCTATTTGTATAACTCTCTTAATATCAAAAAATGAATATAAAACTCAGGATTTAAACAATACTGGTAACGATAGAGCAATTATGAAAGACAATTCATTTCAAGCCGCCATCAAGTCTTATCTTGATGAGCGTGCCAAGGCGGACGAACTCTTTGCCAAGGCTTATAACAAAGAAAACAAGAGTATTGATGAATGCTGCAGCTATATCTTGGGAGAAGCGAAAAAGCGGGGCAACGCGGTTGCCATCTCTGATGCGGAGGTATTCGGCATGGCGGTTCACTATTACGATGAGGATAATATCAAAGTAGAGAAGATACCCGCAAATACCGGATCCTCAGTCAGCGGTTTGTCTGCCTCTACGGTACTTACCGAGGAGGATAAGGAGAAAGCCCGTGAAGCGGCATTAAGACGCTTGGAAGAGGAACAGTATGCCTTGCTCAAGAAAAAGCCTACACGGGCAAAGAAAGAGATAATAGAAGTTCAACAGATGTCATTATTCTAAATTATGAAACCAAGGACCAAGTTACAAGTTCAGGTATTGGAGCAAAGCAGGTGTCTTCCTGATATTGATAGCTATATGCTTGCATGGGCTAAAACGGACTGCTTGGAACATAAAGGCTTTGCGACTAAATCACGGGTTGTTTGCATGGACTGCGGCCAGAGGTTCTCCCCGGATATTGTCAGGCGTAAACTGGCTGTATGCCCTCACTGTGGGGCAAAGTTGAAAGTAGAGCAATCAAGATGCACTACAGACAAACAGAGCAGGTATGTTGCGATCGCTGAGATTCATGGGGAGTTTCAGGTAATTCGGAATTTTGAGATTCGGGCGTACTATAAAGCCGGTGCGGTTCCAAAATACTTTATTAATGAGGTACTCCAACACTGGATACGGCAAGATGGAAAGAATACGGTTGTCGCATTGAATCACACTGTGAATTGGTATTGTGATTCCTGGGGCGGAGATATGGAGATACGTGTTGAACATAGACGTGGTTACTATTCTTCCGGTGTCAGGTATGATATTTATCCTTCCAGGCTGCATCCTGATTCTGAGTTCCGTCCGGATATAGGACGCTACGGTATAGACCACAGATTGCAAGGGCTTACGCCACTGGAAGCTATTAACATGATTCCTGATAACCCGAAAATGGAAACATTGCTAAAGGCAAGGAGGTACGAACTATTAGGGTATGCTTCAAATGAAAAATATAAGATTGAGCGTTATTGGCCGTCCATAAAGATATGCCTAAGAAACAAATACAGGATAAAGGATGTGAAAATATGGTTTGATTATCTTGATTTGCTTCGGTACTTCCACAAAGACCTGCATAATGCACACTATGTTTGTCCGGATAATCTTAAGAAAGAACACGATAAGTTGGTCATTAAGAAACGGCAACTTCAGGAAAAAGAAGAAGCTGAACGTAAACGAAAGAGGGCAATTGAAGACGAAGCTAAATTTAGAGCCCTCAAAGCTAAGTTTTTTGGGTTGCGATTTACTGACGGGTTTATTGAAGTGAGGGTACTTGAAAGTGTTCGGGAAGTCATGGAGGAAGGAGATGCACTTCATCACTGCGTATTTACGAATAATTATTACCTGAAGCCTGAATCCCTTATTCTCTCCGCCCGCATTGGTGACAAGCGTATCGAGACAATTGAGGTTGACTTGAAAACCTTAAATGTCGTACAGTCCCGAGGAGCCTGTAACCAGAACACTGAATACCATGACCGGATCATAGGGCTTGTGAAAAAGAACACAAGGTTGATCAAACAAAAACTTGCATCATGAAAGGAGTCCTGCTTAAATGCAGGAAACATGTTAAACAATAACCAATGCCGGTACTAAAGGATGCCGTCGGGAGTGTGCCCCGGTTAAGTTTTATATTT
>QWCQ01000449.1_pt1 | contig 29089 bp, 26 predicted proteins | sample 1972701 | NCBI WGS metagenome assembly QWCQ01 (sample SAMN09866704, study PRJNA288562) | Human gut metagenome isolate pre4_stool, whole genome shotgun sequencing... | reverse complement strand
AAAATTTCTATAAATTTGTGGATAGTTTGGGATTTGGTCGATTTTAGATAATAAATTATCTCTAAATTTTAAAGCTCTTGTTTTACTATCTTTTTTGATAAAATCTAAAATCTTGCCTAACTCTTTTTTAAAGCGATTAGTTAAAATTATCATTATTTAGCTATTTATGATTTTATCTGTGTAAGTTCTTATTTCTTCCATTGTGTAAAGTTTCATCGTGCCATTTTCAATTTGCTCTATGGTGTCCTTAACTTCAGCTTTTATCTCATTAAATGTTAAATTTGGCAAATCATCATCTTTTTCAATAATAAATTTCGCATTTTTATCTTTAATAAATTCTAAAATTTCATCAATAACGCTTTTTTCAGCTTGTAAAGTTATAGTTTGCATTGTAAAACTCCTTATTAAATTTCTAAAAGTTTAGCTAAAAAGTGTTAAATTTATCTTAAAATTTTACTTGGTCTTTTTGCTACAAATTCTCCTCTTTTTTCCTTAGGTACAACTTCTTGAAATGCAGCAAATACAAATAAAAACACAAGTATTAAAACATAGACCAAAACAAAACCCAAAGAGCCAAAAATTTCTATAAAAACACCTGTGATTAATGGTCCTAAAAGTGAGCCAATAGAATAACTTAGTAAAAGCTCAGCCCCAACTTTTGCACTTTCGTTTTTATTATTTAACATATCATTTGCTCTTGCAAGTGATAATGCATAAAGTGAAAATGTTCCAAAAGTTAGAAAAAATACGCAAATTTTTAAAATAGTTAAATTTTCTAAATTAATCCACATAAAAAAAGAAGCAACTAAAGCAATAAAAACACCAAGCATAATTGAATATTTTCTACCAAATTTATCACTAAAATTTCCAAAAAAAAGCTCTGATAACAATCCACCTATCATCGCTATAAAAATAAAAGCAGAAATATCTAAAACACTTCCTCCTGTTTTTAAAACAAACACGCTTGACATTGCAAAAAAAGAACTTAGACAAATTCCAGCTGTAAAACTTCCACTAAGTGCTAATGGAACGAGTTCAAAAACATTTGGAATTGATAGTTTTCTTTTTTCAGGAAGTGGTGGTTCTTTAATTTTTACGGTATTCATTGGAATTGCACCAAGTAAGATGAAAAATATAGAAATTGCAAAAATTTTAGCGTTGTTTAAATTTAAAGCAAGTATTATAACTCCAACACCAAATCCACCATAATAAAGCATCTCATAAAATGCTAAAACTCGTGATCTTATCTCGTTTTTAGACTTTGTATTTATCCAGCTTTCTACAACCATAACGATACTATAATAAGAAAATCCAAGTAAAAATCGTAAAAATGCCCAATAAATTATGCTATTTCCAAGACCGTGAAGCGTAGCTGAAATGGCAAATAAAGCTGTAAATATAGCATAACTTCTAACATATCCATAGCTACTTATAAAACTATAAGCAAATATCGCACTCATAATGCCACCAAGAAAAAAGCATGATGTAATAATGCCGATAAAAACATCACTAACGCCCATTTCTTTTAGCATAACACCAGCTGATGTTAAAACTAAGCCATTTCCTATAAATATCAGCCAAACTCCAATAAAAAGAGCAGATAAGACCTTAATAGTTCTTTTTGGGCTTGGCATTTTCTTACTTATTTGCATATAAAATTCCATAAATCATAGCACCAATCGGATATGGAAAAACACCCGCCATAAATCCATAAACATTTAAAAGTTCAGTTTTTACTAAAATATAAAAACTAAAACCTAAAGCAAAATAGCCAATAATTTTAAAAGGCGATAGAAAAGTCAAAGCAGAAGATTTTTTACTTATTTTTATATCCTCATCATTTTCTTCTAAATAATCAAATTTGCCACTTCTTAGCTCTTTATCTATCATATCTTTATAGCTTTTAAATGAAAAATTTGCTATAAACATAGTTATTATAAATGAAATTTGAGAACTAATAAGCCATTTTAAGCCAAAAACAAAGCTTAAAATAGCTAAAATAAAGTCTAAAATAAGATAAATTTTTAATAAATTAATAAATTCTTTTGTCAAATCTCACCTTCAAATTTGCTTTTAAAAACTACTATTTAAGCAAAATTTATGCTTCATTCCACTTTTTATCTTCTTTATCAATCGCGTCAAACTCATCATAGTCTTTATGAGGATTTTCCTTATCAAGAGCCTCTTTATACTGCTTATATTTTGGATCATTTACAAGATCGTTAATATCTTTTTGCTGAGCTTTTACAGCTTTATAAATATTTAAAAAAGCTGCCAATATCCCAACAACTAAAAATATCCAAAACAGAGCTTTTATGCCAGTTAGATGATAAAGCCCTTTTCCTATAAAAAACCCTATAAGTACAGCCACAACGATAGAAATAGCCAGACTTAAACCATTTGCATCTTTTACTGCATCATTTAAATTTTCAGTTATTTTCATAAAATCACCATTTATTTTTTCAAATTTGCCATTACTTTTTTAGCTGCATTTAAAGCAAAGTCAATATCTTCTTGGCTCATTGCATCACATATAAATCCAGTTTCAAACTGAGATGGCGCTAAAAACACACCCTCATTTATCATGCCAGTATGAAATTTAGCAAATAATTTTAAATCAGATGTTAGAGCATCAGCATAATTTTCAACCTCTTTATCTGTAAAAAAGTAACCAAACATACTTCCTCTAACACATGTTTGAATATTAATGCCATTTTCTTTAGCTATTTTTTTAAGTCCATCTGTAAATTTAATAGCTAATTTTTCAAGTTTTTCATATAAATTTAAAGTCTTTGAAATTTTAGTTAAGCTTGCAATTCCAGCCGCCATAGCAACAGGATTACCACTTAAAGTTCCTGCTTGATAAACATCACCCAAAGGACTTATTAAACTCATAATTTCTTTTTTTGCGGCAAATGCAGCTGCGTTCATGCCACCACCAATTACTTTACCAAAAGTAACAATATCAGCCTTTACTCCATAAATTCCAAAACTACCAGTTTTGCTTGCACGGTATCCACTCATTACCTCATCTAAGATTAAAACTATATTTTTTTCATCACAAATTTTACGAAGATCTTTTAAAAACTCAGGTTTACTTGGAACAAGTCCCATATTTCCAGCAATTGGCTCAATTATAATTGTTCCAATATTATCATTTTTATTTAGTATCTCTTTTACGCTTTCTATATCATTATAATTGCTACGAAAGTATTTTCTGCCACACTTTTAGGAACTCCTGCACTACTTGTTGCCCCAAAAGTAGCTGCCCCACTTCCAGCTTTTACCAATAAACTATCACTATGTCCGTGATAATTTCCCTCAAATTTGATAATTCCATCTTTTTTGCTATATCCTCTTGCAAGGCGAATCGCGCTCATAGTTGCTTCTGTTCCACTGCTTACAAATCTTATCATATCAAGATGAGGAAAATCTTTAAGAATTAAATTTGCAAGTTTTGTCTCCAAAGGACTTGATGCCCCAAAGCTAAGCCCATTTTTAGCAGTTTGTATAACTGCTTTTTCTATTGTCTCATCACAATGTCCAAAAATCAAAGGTCCCCAACTTTGCACAAAATCAAGATATTTTTTTCCCTCAATATCTTCAATATAAGCACCTTTTCCACTTTTTACAAAAAATGGATGGCTTCCAACATTTCCAAACGCTCTAACAGGTGAATCAACACCCCCTGGAATTACTTTTTTTGCCTCTTTAAAAGCTTGTAAATTTGTCATCATCTCTCCTTATTTTTGGTTTATTATATCTTTATTTTTTAACTTTTGTTTTTATAAAATCGCTTTGCAATTCAAACTTATCATCAAATTTAGTTTTAATATACCAATACTTACCAAGAGTTGAAATGGCTTCAATATTATATAAAAATATGGAATCATTTTTGTATTTGGCATAAGTTAAGCAGCTTTTGTTATTAAAACTCACTTTTACATTTTGAGTCGTGTTATTTTCTTTTGTATTATTTTTTTTCTCTATAAAGGTCAAATTTCCATCTTTAAAAGTAAATTTTTTATTATCTGTATTAATAGTCTTATTGTTATCATCTACAAAAGTTAAGCAATCTTTATTTTTTAAATTTCTAATTTTACTTCCATTGTCTGTTTTATAGGTCAAATTGCTATTAATATAAGAAATAATCTCAACTTTCTTATCGCAATTAAATTTATAAATCATATCATCAGGTAAAAACTCATCTGCTTTTTTATCTAAAACTATGTATTTATATTCAACGCCACTGATATTTAGGGTTTTGTAGATATAATCTGAAAGAGTTACCACAATACCAAAAAGCATGAATAAAAATGAAGCAAACATTAAATAATAATTTTCTTTTTTATTTGTTTCATTGAAAATAAACAGAATCCAAAATAATATCATTGACATGAATATAAAAAAAATAAAAAATAACTTATATGAACTATGCATAAGCAAAGATATGTACATTGCTACAAACATGCAAACAAAAATAAGAAATATATAAAAAGTCATTTGAATTGCCCTGTATTTAATAATAAGTAATATTAAATTGCAAACAATTAAATAATAAATAAATATACAAAGATAAACACACAATATATTAATAAAATTAATTTCCAAAGTTAATTTTTTTTCTAAAATCAAGGATGTAACAAGCATTATTAATAAAGTTGTCAAATTTACAAATAAAGACTTTGAAAATATTTTTAAAAATCTATTATCAAAACTTTTTTTTCTTCTATCATCTGTATAAATAATAGAAACCATATAAACAACTAAAAATATTGAACAAGGAATTAATAAAAAAATTCCAGACGATTGTATTATTTGATATAGAAGCTCACTTTGTGATATAGATGGAATATAGTGTTGAGAAAGGAAAAATAAAATATATATAACAAATCCAAAAGCAAAAAATAAAAGTGTCGAAATCCACTGATGGTTTTTTATAAAATTAAAAATATCAAAAAAAGCTTCTTTCTTAACTTTTACTGACTTTTTATAGATATATTTTTCAAAATACTCGTTTTTTGATAAATACCGCTTTATATTTTCTAAAATTCTATTTTTTATCTTATTGTTTTCCTCTATTTCAAATAAAGCACAGGTATCATATTTATTAAAATCTTTGAGCTCTTTGTCTTTGTTATTTTTACTATTAAAATCTTGATTTATTTCACTTTTTAAAATTTCTATTTGATTATAAATTTCATCATCTAATTTTTCAAAACTTAAGACTAAATTTTTACAATTTTTATAATCTAAACTATTTAAAATTTTTACTTTTTGATTAAGTAAGTTTATAAGGATATTTGAATTTGAATCAGGTTTGTTAGAATTTAAAAAGTATTTTTCAATAAATTCTATAAATTTTTTGCATTCATCTATTTCTTTATGCTTATTATATAAAATTTCTTCCATTTGGCTACTCTACTTTTGAATTTGTTTTAAATACTTATAAATCACAATTATCTCATCTTTTGTTAAAAAATAAGATGGCATTACACTTCTTTTTTTACTTGTTATCCCATCGGCTAATTGTTGTGGATTTAGATTATTAATCCTTGGCGCAATTAGCTTTTTATCAATCTTTTCTTCACTTGTTTTATTAAATTCTTTATAGCTTGCTATAACCATTCCCTCGCCTTTTAGCCCGTGACATTTGTGACATCCAATCCCGCGTGGATTTTTATAAAGCATCTTTCCATACTCCATATCAGTTATAAAGCTTTCTGTATGTATAAAATTTACAATAAAAAGTAAAATAATAAGTTTTTTCAATATCCGCCTTTGGCAAATTTAAAATTTCTAATATGATACAATTTATAGCTTTAAATTTAGCTTTTTTATAACTAAATTTGGGTATTATGTTATTTTAAATTTAAATATAAAAGGTTTAAAATGACTTTAATAGATGGAAAAAATATAAGTAAAAAAGTTAAAGAAGAGGTTAAAAACGAAACTTCAAATTTAAAAGAAAAAGGCATTATCCCAACTCTTGCTGTTATTTTAGTAGGTGAGGATAAAGCTAGTCAAACATACGTAAGATCAAAAGAAAAAGCATGTGAACTTTGTGGTATAAAATCTCTTGCTTTTAAACTTAGCCAAAATACAACTCAAGATGAGCTTTTAAAACTTATAAAAAAACTAAACTCAGATAAAGAAGTTGATGGCATCTTAGTTCAACTTCCACTTCCAAAACACATAAATACAAATGATATATTAAAAGAAATTGATCCAGATAAAGATGTCGATGGATTTCACGCGATAAATGTTGGCAAATTAGTAAGTGGGTTGGATGGTTTTGTGCCTTGTACTCCACTTGGAGTTATGAGACTTTTTAAAGAGTATGATATTGATCTAAATGGCAAAAATGCAGTAGTTATTGGAAGAAGCAATATCGTTGGAAAACCTATGGCAAATTTGCTTTTAAATGCTAATGCTACTGTTACTATAACTCATAGCAAAACTAAAAATTTAAAGCATTTTACAAAAAATGCTGATATTATCGTTGCGGCAATTGGAAAACCAAAATTTTTAAAAGCTGATATGGTAAAAGATGGTGCTATAGTAATCGATGTAGGTATAAATAGACTTGATGATGGCTCGTTGGTGGGAGATGTTGATTTTGAAGAAGTAAAAGAAAAATGCTCGTTTATAACACCAGTGCCAGGTGGAGTAGGACCTATGACAATAGCCATGCTTTTAAATAACACTTTAATTTCAGCTAAAAAAAGAAAAAGTAAGAAAAACTAGAAAGATTAAAATGAAAAAAACTTTAAGTAGAATTTATAATTTTTCAGGAAGCTGGACTGGAACTATTGTAATAGTTTTATTTGTAATATTTTTCTTTGCTCAAGCTTTCGTAATCCCTAGTGGCTCTATGAAAAACTCTCTTTTGATTGGTGATTTTTTATTTGTTAAAAAATTTAGCTACGGTATACCAACTCCTCACATTCCATGGATTGAAGTACCTGTTTTACCAGATTTAAACAAAGATGGGCACTTTATAAAAGGTAAAAAACCACAAAGAGGTGATATTGTTGTATTTCGCTATCCTTTAAATAAGAAAATACATTTTGTCAAAAGAAATTTTGCAGTTGGTGGTGATGAAGTTATTTTTACTATAAAAAATTTATATCTAAGACCACATGAGGGCGATAGTTTTATAGATAAAAATTACGATAAAAATGATATTGTCATTTTAAATGGTAAAAAATTTGTAAAAGAGCCTTATAAAAACAAAGGTATTCACTACGATGAAAAAGTAAATTTGCTAAGCCTTACTTTAAAACACCTTACAAATGGTAGTTTTGCTATGCAACCAGCAATAGTTGACGAACTTGGAAAACTTGATAATGGGCTTAACTTTAATGCCTATTATATAAAGGTGCCTGAAAATGAATTTTTTATGATAGGTGACAACAGGGATCACTCAGACGATAGTCGTTTTTGGGGAACAGTACCATATAAATTCATAGTTGGAAAGCCTTGGTTTGTATATTTTAGTTGGGATAAAGATAAAAAAATTCGTTGGGAAAGGATAGGAAGATCAGTAAATACTCTTGAAAATAAAGAAGAGTTTATCTATGATCAACCATAAGAGGAAAATTTTATGAATATAAATGAAATTTTTATAGCAGGAGATCACTCAAGCTTGGAGCTAAAAAGTAGCTGCAAGGAGTTTTTAGAAAGCTTAGGATACAAAGTTACAGATCTTGGGACAAATTCAGATGAAAGTGTGGATTATCCAGACTTTGCATATATTCTAACACAAAAATTAAAAAGCGTTAAAAATAGTTATGGAGTGCTTATTTGCGGAACTGGAATAGGCATAAGTATAGCTGCAAATAGAGATAAATTTATTCGCTGTGCATTGTGCCACGATGAATTTACCGCTAAAATGGCAAGAGAACACAACGATGCAAATGTGCTTGCTTTTGGAGCAAGGATTTTAGACTGTAAAATGGCTAAAAAATTATGCGAAATATTTTTTAGCACAGAATTTGCAGGTGGTAGACATGAGCGAAGAGTTAAGAAACTTTCTTAAAGGATTAAAATGCAAAATGTTTTAACTGATGATGAAAAAAAATATCTTTTAAACTCAATTAGAGCTATAAAAGACTTCCCAAAACCAGGTGTTATTTTTAGAGATATTACAACTCTTTTAAACAACAAAGAAGCGTTTAATTTTTTAATGGATCATTTAGAAAACAGATATAAAAGTTATGATTTAGATTTTATATCTGGTATTGAAAGTCGTGGATTTATCTTTGGGGCAGCACTTTCGGCAAGATTAAGAGTTCCTTTTGTTCCAATTAGAAAGCCACACAAACTTCCATATATTACGCTTTCGCAAAAATACAGTCTTGAATACGGAGTTGATGAAGTAGAAATTCACATTGATGCTTTTTTAAATAAAAATAATGCAAAAGTTCTTTTAATAGATGATTTAATAGCAACTGGAGGAACTGCAAAAGCTTCGGTTGAACTTATTAATCAAACAAAAGCAAAGTGTGTTGAAGCCTGTTTTTTAATAAATTTAAAAAGTGAATTTAAAGGAAGTGAAATTTTAAAAAATATGACGAAAGTTTATTCTATTTTAGAGATTTAAATGGAAGAATTTTTAAAAGGTTTAATGCTTGAATATCAAGAATATGCATATATTGTTTTATTTGTGTGGTGCTTGATAGAAGGTGAGATTGGTCTTATTCTAGCAGGAGTTATGGCTCACTCAGGGTATATAAACCTTCCTATTTCCATAGTTGTTGCAGGAGTTGGAGCGTTTTGCGGGGATCAATTTTACTTTTTTATAGGTAGATATAATAAAAAATTTATAACCAACAAACTAAGCTCTCAAAAGCGTAAATTTGCGATCGCACATTTACTTTTACAAAAGTATGATTGGTGGATTATATTTTTTCAACGTTATATTTATGGATTTCGCGCAATCATACCAATGAGTATTGGCATAACTAGATATGACCAGAAAAAATTTGCATTTATAAATTTAATAAGTAGTTTTTCATGGGCTTTTTTAACTATAATTTTAGCATGGTATTTTGGTGATGAAATTTGGCATTTTGTAAATTTTATAGAAAAGCATTGGTATATAGCACTACCTGTGATAGTGTTATTTTTTGGGTTGCTATTTTATGGCTTTAAGCAAATGGAAAAAGCTTTTTTAAAAAAGAAAAAATAGATAAAAAACAATGAAAGGATAAAAATGAAAATAGAGTTTTTAAACAAACCTTTAGCTGAAATTTCAGCTGATTTTGAGGCAATTTTAGTTGTTAATAAAGATTTAAATCACAAATTTGTAAAAGACAAAGATGAATTTGAATTTTTTAACTATAAAGGGGATAAAGTTTTAGTTTTACCTGAGAAAAAAAGAATTTATGTTGGCATCAAAGAGCTTGATTATGACAAAATACGCGTTTGCATGAGTCAAATTTATAACTCTTTAAAAACTTATAATATAAAAAGCCTAAAACTTAACTCATATCTTTGCAAATGCACTAAAAAAACTTTTCAAGCTATGGCTGAGGGCTTTATTTTAGGAAGTTATGAGTTTACAAAATACAAAAGTGAAAAAACTAAGTATTTATTAAATCAAATTTATATCTCATCAGAGGAATTTGCAGATAAAGAAGTAGATGAAACAAAGGCAAATTTAGGACTTAAAAATGGTGATATCATAGCAAGAGCTACAAATTACGCAAAAAATGGCGTAAATGAAATACCTGAAATTTACACACCTGTAAAAATGGCCGATGAAGCACAAATTCTTTCAGCAAGATATGATAGAGTTGATTGTAAGGTTTATGATAAATCATTTTTAAAAGAGCAAAATATGAACGCATTTTTAGCCGTTAATAGATCAAGTGCAAACGAACCTAGGCTAATTCATCTAACATATACTCCAAAAGTTAAATCTCTAAAAAGAGTTATTTTCGTAGGAAAAGGCTTAACTTATGATAGTGGTGGACTTAGTTTAAAACCAAGTGATTATATGCTTACAATGAAAAGCGATAAAAGTGGAGCGTTAGCTGCTATGGGTATTATAAAAGGAGCTGCTGAACTTGAACTTCCTTTTGAAATTCACGCAATAATTGGTGCAACTGAGAATATGATAGGAGGAAACTCATATAAACCCGATGATGTACTTATCTCAAGAAGTAAAAAAACTATTGAAGTAAGAAATACTGATGCTGAGGGAAGACTAGTTTTGGCTGATTGTCTTAGCTACGCACAAGATTTTAAACCAGATATTTTAATCGATATGGCAACTTTAACAGGGGCTTGCGTTGTAGGACTTGGGGAGTTTACAACAGGACTTTTAGGAAATAATGAAGAGTTTAAAAAAGAGTATAAAGAAATTACAAAAGATAGCGGTGAGCTAATGACAATTTTAGAATTTAATGATTATTTAAAAGAGCTTATTAAAAGCAATATCGCTGATGTTAGCAACACCTCAAGCAGTAGATACGGCGGAACTACAACAGCAGGACTTTTCCTTGATACATTTATAAAAGAAGAATATAAAGATAAATGGATTCATCTTGATATTGCAGGACCAGCTTATCTAGAAAAAGCTTGGGGATATAACTCTTTTGGTGCAACAGGAGCAGGTGTAAGAGCAAATTTATACTATTTATTAGAACTTGCAAAGGAAGCTAAATGAGTTTATCAGTTGGTATCGTAGGACTTCCAAATGTTGGCAAATCAACAACTTTTAACGCCCTAACAAAAGCACAAAATGCAGCAGCTCAAAACTATCCGTTTTGCACAATAGAGCCAAATAAAGCAATCGTTCCGGTGCCAGATGCAAGGCTTGATGCACTTGCTAAGATAGTAAAACCTAATAAAATTCAACACTCAACAATAGAGTTTGTAGATATCGCAGGACTTGTAAAAGGAGCTAGCAAAGGCGAAGGGCTTGGAAATAAATTTCTAGCAAATATTAGAGAAACTGAGCTTATTTTGCATATTGTAAGATGCTTTGATGATGAAAATATTACACATGTTGAAGGTAGTATTGATCCAGTTCGTGATATACAAATCATAGAAATGGAACTTATCTTAGCCGATATCGAACAATTAAATAAAAAAATCGAAAGATTAGGCAAAGAGGTAAAAGCTGGGAAAAAAGGAGCAAAAGAGCTTTTTGATATGGCGAATTTGCTACTTGAGCATCTAAATGAGGGAAAAACTGCAAGAAGCTTTGATGATTTTGAAAGCGAGACTTTTATGGAGCTTAATAAAGAACTTAGACTTTTATCGGCAAAAGATGTAATATACGCAGCAAATGTAGATGAAGATGCAATACAAAATGATAATGAATATGTTAAAATATTAAAAGAATATGCACAAAAAAACAACTCAGAAGTTATGAAACTATGCTCAAAAATAGAAGAAGAGTTAATTGGGCTTGATGATTTAGAAGCAAAAGAGATGTTAGAAAGTCTTGGAGCAGAAGAAAGCGGACTTGATGCGATAATAAGACGTTCCTTTGCAAAACTTAACCTAATAAGCTATTTTACAGCAGGAGTTGTGGAAGTTAGAGCCTGGACGATTACAAATGGTTGGAAAGCTCCAAAAGCTGCAAGCGTGATACACAATGACTTTGAAAAAGGCTTTATAAGAGCTGAAGTTATAAGTTATGATGATTTTATAGAGTGCGGTGGTGAAAATGGAGCTAAAGAAGCCGGTAAAATGCGACTTGAAGGCAAAGATTATATCGTTCAAGACGGCGATGTGATGCACTTTAGGTTCAATGTTTAAAAAAATTTTAATTAAATTTAAAGCCAAATTTATTAGCTTGGATTTGGCTTTAAAGCTTTTAAAATAAGCCTTTCAACCATAATAATATCTTTAATCTTATAAGGAAAACAGACATAAAAAAAGCTAAAACTTTTGCTATTATCTTTAATTTTTAAGCCATATTTTATATTATTACCTCTATAACTCATCTCAAGATTTTCAAAATTTATCTCTTTTTTATATGAAAATCCAAGCAAACTCCACTTTTTTATAACCTTATCTTTTCTAATCTCTACCAAACTATCACTTAAAACAAAAAATCCTAAATAAATAAGCACCAAAGAAAAAAAGACCATTAAATAAACTGCATTATCACTTACAAGCATTACATTTCCAACACAAAGTGGGTTACTCTCATCAAAACAGTAAATTCTATTTTGATGTTTGGTTGACCTAAAAATATTATCATCATCAAAAATCACACAAAGTCCCCAACTTGCTAAAAGCATAAAAAGACTTACTTTTGAAATAACACAAGGCCAAAATTCCCAATATCCTTTAAACTTTCTATTTGAGCCACTTTTAGTTAAAATAAAAACTGAAATTAAAAATAAAACCACACCTAAAAGTAGTAAGATATAATACATAAAAAAACCTTTAAATTTGTTATAATTATATCAAATTTTAAGGATATTTATGAAAAATGGTTTTATAATTTTTATCTTAATTATAACTTTTTTAATAGCAAATATTTCAATTTCAAAAAGCATTATCCAAAAAAGAGATGATTATATAGTTTCTTATACTAAAAAAAGAGTTATAAGTGATTTTATATATTTTTTAGTTAATGCTATGAATGAAAATAGCGACTATGCAGACCCAAAAGAGCAAAAAAAAGAATATATTTTTAAAATAAAAGATAAAATTTGCGTTAAGCTTAAGCCACGAGCTACTGTGATGTTTGAAGTTAGGACTTTTAAAAATGAAATTTGCGATGCTTTATATGTAGAAAACTCACCCATTTGGCTTATTATAAATCAAGATTATTTAGGTTTTAAACATAAAGATAATTTATCGTATTTAAAAAATAGCATGGAGTTAATGTTTCAAATCGCAGAGTTAGAACTACTTTTTAAATAACTATTTTTATATTTTTATCTATTTCCTAAAAATCTATTTTGACTAGCGCAGTGAAGTGAGCCATTTTGTCTTATAAAAACTCTTGCATCAACACCTATAACTTCTAAATTTGGTAAAGCTTTTTTAAGTAAGTTTAAAACTATCTCATCGTTTTTATCTGCGTAAGTTGGCACTATCAAAGCATCATTTACAAAGATAAAATTTGCATAAGTTGCAGGAAGTCTAACTCCATCATAAAAAATTGGCTTTGGAAGTGGCAACGGTAAAAGCTTAAAACCTGTTTTTTTTAGCTCATCTTCCATAAGTTTTAATGACTCATACTGCTCATCATTTTTATCCTCGCAAATAGAATATGCTATCGTATCACGAGTAATAAATCTAGCTAAAGTATCAACATGACTATCTGTATCATCGCCTTTTATAAAGCCATTTTCAAGCCAAATAATTCTATGAATGCCAAAAAGAGATTTAAATTTATCTTCAAGCTCAGTTTTAGAAAAATTATTTCTATTATCATTTAAAAGACAGGTTGTGGTTGTTAGCATTGTTCCATAGCCGTTAAAATCAATACTTCCACCCTCTAAAATAAGATCTATGTTTTTAAGCTCACCTTTAAAGTATTTATAAAGCTCCAAATTAACACTATTGTCTTTACTACTTTGAAATTTCCCACCCCAAGCATTAAACTCAAAATTATAACTTATTATCCTTCCAACACTTTCAACATCTATTGCGCCATAATCCCTTATCCAAGTATCATTTGTGTCTATCTCATAAAAACTTAAATTTGGAATATCTTTAAAAAAATATTCAAAATCTTCTTTGCTTGGAGATATAAGACATACCTTTTGATATCTACTTAAAACTTTTACAAGCTCAACATAGCTTTTCATTATATCAAGCAAATATTCATTCCAGTCGGTATTATAATGTGGGAGTGATAAAAATATAGCCTCTTGGGCTTCCCATTCAGCGATAGCTCTCATAATGGCTCTCCATTTGTAGAATTAAACTAAATTACTATTTAATTAATGTTAATTTATCACTTATATTTTTAAATTTAGATTAAAATTTTTTATTTAAATATTTTTTAAGGATTATATTTAAAAAAAGTTACCAAAATAAACAAATTTATAAAAAAATAAGATATATAATAAAAGAATTATCAAAAAAAATAAAAATTTAAGAAAAATAAAATATAAATTAAAAGATAGATGACTTAAAGCCATCTATCTTTTATAGGATTACCAACTAATGGCATTTTCTAATCTATCGCGATTTTTAAGTCTTCCCTTTGAGGCACTACCATTATTATCAAGATATCTACCTACAATATCTCCATCTTTTACTTTACCAGTTCCACCCCAGTTTCCATCCTGACCTACTTCGTCTAGATTATCACTTTCTCTTTTTATTATGAAAGTATTATAGCTGTTATTATATCCGGGATCTGTATCGCTAAATACAAACCAAGGCTTAACATTTACTTTAACTGTTTCTGTACTGTCTGGCTCTACACCTAGTGATAGTTGCTCATACATGTTATCTGTATCTTTCATAGCAGATCTATTGCCAACTCCAGTGACATTAGGGTTTGTATAGCTTCTAACAAATTTATCAGATTTGATATCATCCCTATTGGTATAGTATTCAAATTTATTAGTATAAAAACCAGGTTTTTCATCAAGATTGACTAAATTTGCAGAGACATTTTTTTCTAGATATAAAACAGGTAGGTTTTTTCTAGCAAAGTCTGTAAGCTTGTCTTTTTTATCACCATCATCTTTTTTACCACCGTAATAAAACATAGAATGAACTCTTACTTCTTTTTGATTTTCTTCTATTTCAAGTTTATATAATCTCTCATGAGCATTTATATACCCATAATAAAAAGTAGCTTTTGATGAAGGATCTATAGCTAAAGACTTATCATCATCAAGAGATGGAAATTCTCCGTTATTTTTTTCTTTATTTCCATCGCGTCTTATAGTTTTATCTCCAACAAGCTCTGAAATTTCATTATTAAATTTCTTAAATGATACTATATTTGCTTTTATATCCTTTGTTGAAACATTTTTAGAGTCTATTTTGTTATCTGTAGGCAAATCTTTTTCTTCAAAAGGTACATTTTTACTTCTTATAAAATCATCTGCATAAATAAGCTTAGGATCAAGAGTATTGTTTGTACCTGCAAATCTAACAAAGTTAAAGTTTAATGGTATTTTATAGCTAGCATTTTTAAAGCCTTGCTCTTCTATCAATATCTCTATCTCACCTGGTTTGTCAACTGTTTTTTTGTTGCCATCTTTATCTTTTTCTTGAGCTTGTACTTTGTAATTTATAGTAGTTGTGTTGTTATCTTTTGCCAAGCCTGAAACTGAATAAGTAAGTCCTTGTTTTAATTTTCCTTCTTCAGAGCTTCCTTCTACTGGCTTATAACAATTAGAATGGAAAGTGTGTTCTGAGCAACTAAATTTCTCACCTCTATTTTTAACTGTGGGCTTACATCTTTCATCGCTTGCAGTTTTATTACAATCAAATGCAAAATCAAGTCCAAACTCTACATCTCTTGCATAGCAACTATCATGATAAAGAGTTGGGTAAATTTCTATTTTTTGATAAGTTCCTTTATCTCCTTTTTCATTACATTTACCCTTTATACAAATATCTGCATTTGTTAAAGATGCTGTTACATTCATATCTAAACTAGCTCCCATTTCTTCAGAATCTGAGTTAAAAAATGTATAGGTGTAAAGTTTTGATTTATTACTATCAAATGGATCTGTTTTTGCAATCGCATCTCTTATGCCAAGGACTGAAACCATAACTTTACCATGTTTAAATTTTAAGATTATATCTTGATCAATGATATTATGCTTTGTTGCTACATACTCACCTATCATACTTTTTAGTTTAGATGTATCTTTGTCTCGCTCTTTAAAGCCGATATATTCACCAAAGAGATTGAATTCATTACCTAATGAATCTTTTCCTTCTAAGCTATAATTATAACTTTGTGCTGTTTTATCTGTATATAGCTTATCACTAGCTGTCCAGTCATGATCAGTTAGTCTTAGTTTAGCATAACCGATATTATAATAATTTAATTTTCCTAAATCATTAAGACTTATATCTGCATATGATTTTAAATCCTTACTATTGCTTTTGCTTTTAAATCCTTCAAGTGAGTTTTTGCTTGTGATAGCGTTATACTCTTTTCTTTCAGTATCGTTTTTATCTTTATTGTCTTTGCCAAATTCAAAAGAGGCTAATAAATTATTTGAACTATCAAATTCTTTATCCCATAAGATACTACTATTAGTTGGCTCTTCATCTTGATAAATTATCTTTTCATCATAACGAATTATGTTATTTACTTCATCTATCTTACAACTATCAGGAACAATAGTAGTTAAAATAGTAGATCTTACACTAGTTGAGTTTCTATCAGCTGGATTTAAAACATTATCATATCCTAAAACATAGTTACCATTTTCATCTGATGGATAAACACTGTCTTTAAAGCTATGATGAAGGGTTTTTGAATCCCCTGCTGTGTAAATATCTTTTATTTTAGACTTATCATAAGCAAAATATGCAGGACGCACTGCGAAAGTATCGCTCGCACAAACATCCATTCTAAATTCTTCTAAATATTTTTCATCTATTTCACCAGGTTTGTGCTTATCTTCACACACTTTTTGACATCTATCAACCTTTGCTTTTTTTGTAGCACTTGGTTCAGATGCATATCTACTAACGCATTCTTGCTTACAAGAAGTAAGCCTTTCATTACCAGATGGAAAATAGCTTACTATAAATGTGTAATCTTTTCTTGCAAAGCCTATCGTTACATTATCCATATCGATAAGTTTATCGTTGATATCAAAATTTGTAAAATACTGATACGAAGGAAATGCTTTAGACATTTGCGATACTTTAACTGGTTTATTTTCTTCTTTTTTAGCGTCACTATAATCGCATTTAAAATTATCAAATTTACCTTCGTTAATACACATTATATCTTTTATGTCTTGACCATTAGCATTAACATTATCTTTTTTGAAATTTCTTTGACCTATTGTAAAGTCTTGATAGTAGTTAAAATGCAAGTCTTTATTATCTTTTGCTTCTTTACACTTGCTTCTATCTATTTCATCTAATGATACCAAAGTAGTCTCAAACACACCATTAAGTCTGCCTATCCTACTACTCATCTCATCGCTAATTGGACTTTCTTTTTCGCCAAGGTCTGCTTCGTTTTTGCTTTTATCTCCTTTGGCTTTTTCAAGGTCAACTTTTAGTTTTGTTATCTCATCTTCAATGCCATCAAGCTTTATTTTAGCACGGTCTCTAATGCCTTTAATGTCATCTCTAGCTTTCTTAGCAGCTTCGAGATCTTTTTCGGCATTATTTTTTTCTAATCCTTTTTGGGCTTTGTCATAGCGTTCTTGAGCTTCTTTTACTCTTTGTTCAGCTTCTAAAAGATTAGCTTCTGCTTTAGCTAGTTCATTTTGAGCGAGTATCTTTTGGCTTTCTTTTTTAGAAATTTCATTATTAATTTTTAAAATTTCAGAATTTAGTCTATTTATCTCATCGCTTAACTCTTTTCTTTTTTTATTAAACTCTCCAACTTTTTCTTTTATAAAGTTTTCACTTTCACACTCACTTCCATAGCCTAAAAGCTTACAAATCTCTTTATCACTTAAAAGTCTTGATAAGTCATCATCACTTGTTCCTGTGATATTTACATCATAGCTTACTTTTACGTTAAATGGTTTATTTACTATTTGAGTATAAAGTCCATCGTAATCACCTCTTTTTTTATAGTCTTCATTTACCACTTTCACCCCATCAAGAGGAACTACTTCAACTATATTTTCCCACTCAGTTTTTCCACTAGGAGATGGGCACTTAGCCATAGAAATATTATAATTAAGCTCAACACCTTTTAATGAAAAATCATATGTAAAAATTGGCTCTTCATAATATCCTCCAACTTTAGTTTTATACTCCACATAAACCTTATCTTTTTTATTTTTATTTAAAGATCCACCTGAGATATTATTGCCATTTACATTTCCAGCACCGTCTCCTATAAAAAATGATAGGTATTTGCCATCGTATTTGTTAAATTGCTTATCTTTATAAGCTTGGATTAAATTTGTATGCTCCCCATCTTCATAAAGCCCTTTTTGATTATCTTTCATATATTTTAATTTTGAGTCGATAAAGTCATTTGGACCTGTCTCAGTGAGTGTATTGTCTATCCTCATAGTATCATTTGAATAAATTATATTATCTGATAGTTTAGCTTTTACTTTTAATCCACTAGCATCTTCGGCTTCTGAATTATCAGCTATAGTAAAATAAACTTGATTTTTTACTGTCTCGCCCTCTCTTACAACAAAACCAGCGCCTCTTGAGCTCTTTCCAGCACTATTATAAACTGTATTATAGTAACAAACATCTGGCACATAAAGGTCAGTTGAGAATGCAAAAACACTTGGATAAGTCTGCTCTGCATATGTTGTATTGCCTACTTTCCTTGCTTGAACTCCGTAGTTAAATTTAAGTCTAGTTTGCTCTTTTTTCATATATATTTGTTTATTTGTTGAGTTTAACATAGATGTATTTATAGATATTGACTTGTATAAATCATCATCTACTACTTCAACATCATGAGCTCCTGGCTTTACCATGGAAATACCACCACTATATGAATGTCTATTGTTAAGTTTATTATAGACATTTACCATATCTGAGAAATCTCCATATTTAGAAATTTTAAATGGAGCCGCCTCATCATCACCAAATCTTTTAGAATAGTTCGCATTTGATACAGCGTAGGTGCTAACTTTCGCATCATACTTATCTTGTCTTGGGGTGTAAAAACCATCAAATACCATATTTAGAAATTTACTGTCTATTTTTTGCAAGTCATGAACAAGTGATGCAAAACCATTGTGTATAGTTACAACTTTAGGTTTATAAAAGCCATATTCAGGAGATGATTTACTTGGTATACTGCCTTTATCATAAACAACAGTTAATGCCCAAGAGCCAAAGTTTGCAGTTTTTGCACTGCTATAGATAAATGATCCATTGTTCCAGAAACTAACACCATAACTATTATTTATAACAGCTCCTGTGGTAGCTTTGACATTAGCTCCTGCTATAGGAAATTGCAATATTTTACCTTGTTGATTAATTTTAGTATTTGCTATTGCTTGTTTTAAAAAGTCAGTAACATCTGCTCTAGCTGAATACACAAACCATAAACCGCCTTGACTTTGTGCATTATTGTAACTAAATAGATAGTCTATATCCTCATCTTTTGCAAATACCTCTTTTTCAAGACCTCCAGCTATAAAATTCATCTTATTGTAATCTTTCATGTATTTTTCAGATATACTTGCAAGATTTCTATTGTCTTCTTTTGAAGGTGTTGTAGTTGAAGATATAGTGTGTAGGTTATACTGTTTACAGACTTTAACTCTTTCACACTCTGCTGGATTTTTGCTACAATAGTCATTTAAATTTATAGGTTGTGAACCATAAGTATATCTACTACAAGTATTTACCTCGCTGCACAAATCAGGGTTTTTACTACAATAGTCATCTATGTTGATATTGCCACCACTAAAAGTATAATTCCTACAAGTTTTTACCTCTTCACAATCTTGAGGATTATTTATACAATGACTGTCGCCTAAAGTTACTTTAATAGAATGTATTTTTATGGCAGGTCTACCATAAAATGAATCTCTACCATTGCCGTAATAACATTTGTCATAATTAAATTTTCTATTTTCAAAACATTCACTAAAATCTACTAGTTTGTAAAATGTCCTTATTCCTCCATTAAAGTTTTCATCTATACTATCGCAATCTTCTTTCTTATTGCCACTTTCTACACAAATTTTTCTAAGTTCTTCAACTGTATAGTAAGGTTGACTCTTCAAAGTAGTTTTTACTCTAGATACACCATCACCTATTTCCGCTCTATCTATACTGTAGCTAAGTGTAGGTGTGTAGTATCTAGTACTTATAATATTATCACACTGGGAAGCTTGGTCTGGGAATTTAATCTTGCATTCTTGAACCATTTTAGGGTTATAGTATGCGTCATTTAAATTTTCCTTTTTAATCTTTGTATAACTCTCATCTGTGCATTTAAATTCAAGTTTTGAATTTTTATTATTATATGATATAGGGGTATAGTATCCACTATCTGTTACTTTAAAGATATCATTACATTTTTTATCATTATTATATTTATCTTTACAGTTTTTTACAACATCGTCATCGATAAGCTTTAAATCAGTTTTTCTCATTTTCTGTCTTCCTGGCTCTAGACAAGAAAATTGGAAGTTGTTATTGACATTGGCATTTGGACTATATGTTATATTTTTATAGTAATAATTTAAATTAAAATAGTTGTTGTTATTGGTAGGATTTGGGTAGTAAATACCATCTTTTATCTTATATCGAACTTCATCACAAGAGACACTATCTTTAAATTGGCTATTAAGACAAACATCAATTAAGTCTTGATGATCTATCTTTGCTTTATCTTGTTTTCTAACAACTATATTATCTTCTACAGCGCATGAATAAACGAGTGATTGTTTATTAACCTGACCTGTAAGATTGTTTTTGTGGATACTTCCTATCCAAGTAATGGTTGCATATTTTATATATTCTGGCTTGATACTGTCTGGTAGATACAAAGAAGCTTTTGAACTATTTAAATACTTATTATTGCCTAATTCATTAATCATATAAGAACTAGAGTTATCCAAATCATTTTTATTATTAAAATTCATAATTGTATTACCTGTAATGGAGTAGTCACCATATACTAAGGATGAAAATCCATTATTATCAAGCGGATTACCAGTAAAAGATGAGTAAGAACCAACTTCTGGAGAAAAAGATAAATTAGTTTGATAATAAACTACATTATTAGTGCTATCTTTTGTTCTTATCAAATCACCTCTTGGTGCACCATATCCTGCGGGTGGACAATTGCTTGTGCCATCCGGGCATGGAAGCATTCCATACTCATTAACCCCTTGTGCAGTGGCTAAACTTAAAAAAGTAGAAAGTGCCACTATCCATTTAAAAAACACATTTGTTTTCATAATCTTCTCCTTTAGAAGGCTTAAATTTATAAAAACTCTAAATTTTAAAGCTTTTATAAATTTAAAAGACTTTTTTATTAATAAAATTTTAAAAAGGCTGATTTTCTCAGCCTTAAAACTATTAAAATAGTCCAAATTTTCCATCTTTTCTTTTATATAAAACTCTCATTTTAGCATTCATATCATTAAATACTAAAAACTGATCATTGCTATTTTTTAAAGTAAAAAGTGCTTCATCAATCTCTAGTGGCTTATGAGTTTCAAGCTCAGCCTCTACTATCTCATCTATATGCTCGCTAAGATCTATATCGTGGCTTTTATCAAGAACTATCTCTTTTAACTCATCTTTGTTTTTATGAGTTTTCCACTTATCGTGCTGTCTTCTTAAAACCTTAGATGCTCTTTCTATGATGCTATCTATGGCAGCGTAAAGATCTTTATCTTTTTGAGATATAACAATAGTCTCTTTTTTTGGTAAATTTATTGATAAATTTACAACAAAACCTTTTCTGCCTTGCTTTTCATCAGCTGAGATAACACATCTTGTTGAAACTATGTTTAAATTATACTTTTCTAAATTTTCAAACGCTTTTTCTAAGTACTCTTTTATAGTATCTGTTAAATCAAACTGTTTTCCAACTATGCTTGTATTCATAATTTTCTCCTTAAATTATTTTATCATATAAATTGCGGTTTTTAAATTTAAACTAATCTTCATGGTCTTTGGACTGTCCTTCTATGATACCTTATAGGCTCAATGCCATCGGTGTTTGTAACTATTACATCAAGTATAGCTACATTATAAAAAGTAGCATCATTACCACTTGCATCTTTTAAACCCATATCTCTTATATTTATTGGGCTGCCAGCAGTTTTATGTCGAGCGTTGCAAGTTGCTGGCATGTTGCTATCTAGGTAAAAGATACTAACTCCTGCTGTAAATCCATCACCAAAATCATATGCTAAATTCTGTTCACAATTAATATTATAATCAGTTCCTTGCATAGCTAAAACTGCTAAACTTGTAGCACTCATAGCGTAAAGTTCGGCTTGCTCTTTAAGATAAATATCACTTGATTGTTTTACCATCTTAGATGAAAGAGACATCGACATCATACCGAGTGTTGCTATGAGAATAACAAAAAATATCGCCATTATTAAACTAAAACCTTTTTTCATTAGAACACCACCTTTGATTTACATACTACAAATCTATTATCAGTTACACCGCTATCTTCAGCTTTTGCATCTACACAAAGCTTTAAATCTACCCCACTAGCACTGAAACCTCTAAATCTAAATAGTGTAACATTTTCAACTAAAAGACTTTTTTTACCATGATCTTTATAGTTTTGACCATTCCAAGGTCTATAATCATAATATAGATATAAATCAGTCTTATCTCCTGTTGTTACTGGAACTATCGCATAAGCAGAATGAGCTATTTGATAGCTGTCTGAAATTTGAGCACCACTATATCTTACATTAGCAGCTACTGACCCACCTGCTGGGATATTAAAAATCATAACTTTATCTGGATTATCACCTCTAAAACCATATCCATTTGCATCTACTCCGCTACTAAGACCTTGAAATATCATAGCTAAATTTCGGGACTTACCTGTTGATATAGCGTCTATAATACTTATTGTATTTGGCAAATTACCACCTATTAATATCCCTTTTCCATCTTGATATTCACCAAGATCTAAAAATCCAGTCCAGCCTATGCTTCTATCTATATTTGGAGCAGCTAAATTCCTACTTTGAGTACTTTGACCTATCCATTCTAAAATATCGTGATTTTGACTAAGAGTATTACTGTAAACCAACGCTATATCATTGGTGTCGGTGCTTCTTTTACCAATTGTTGCTTGTTTAACCCTATCGCTAAGCCTAGCAGCTATTTGATCAAGTGCGAGTTGAGTTTTGTTTTCTGTTTCATCAACTAGTTTTGAAGAAAGATAGTTTTTATAAACATTGACATAAATATCAGTTCCTATCAAAGACAAAATAGCCAGTATGACTATAACCATTATGAGTTCTATCAGTGTAAAAGCTTTTTTCATGATTTTTACCTTTAATAATCCATATACGCTGGTCTGCTAACCCCGATATTTGGGGCATAAAAATACATATTAGTCTGGTATCCTTCGCCATCACTAACATTTACTATTATTCTTTTTACGTTTTCCGGTCTTTTGTTTTTTGTGGCTGTGCTTTTATCTGTAAGACTAGTCGTATAATCAACATAAGAGGTAAATATTATTTTATCTGAAATAAAATCTTCGTTACCAACTTTAGCACTAGATTCAAAATTCTTATTATCAAAGTCATCCATATCGTTTGGTTCACCTTGAGTAGGATCATTAAAACCATATGATTCCGTAAAGCTAATGCTTGGGGCATATGTCTTTTCGTGGTTATGTATCCTGTTTCCAACGCTATATATTTTACCTTCTGCAACCAAACTTCCAGGTCTTTGAGTAGTTCTATTTAGCACTATTGCATTGTAGACAGGAACACTTATACTATTTCTCTTTTTTAGATAATTTTCAACATCTGCACCATTACAACTTTTTTTATAGTATTCATCACACATAGTTTTAAAAGCCCTGCTATCCCACGGCATGGAGATTATCCTACTCATAAGAGTTTTAGCATTGTAAGTAAGTTCTTGTTTTATGGCTAGTTCGTTTGATTTTTGAGTTTGAGTTACAATCTTTGGAAGTGCAGTTAGAGTTATAGCAACTATAACTATAGCAAGAACAAGCTCTATTAACGAAAAACCTTTTTTTAAAGGTGCTTTTTGGCTATGATTTATGCCACCAAAAGACCTATAAAACACCAATTTTTTGACTGTTTTCATATAAACCACCTCTTGAGACTATTCTAACATTTTAGAAAAGCCACACTAAATTTAGCGTGATTATATCATAAATAGCCAAAAATCTATCTGAAATATTTAAATTTAATTTTTTATTCTATAACTATTTGTTTTAAATAAATTGAATATTTAAATAAATTTGCAAATTTTCAAAATAAATTTAATTAAATTAACCGATTATAAAGAGTAAAAGTGTAAAATAAATGACTTAAAAATTTAAAACAAGGATTTTAATTATGAAAGTTAAAATTTTAACTCTTTTTTTTGCACTCATTTTTATGGTAGGTTGCAGCACAAAGTCATCTGGACTTTACAATCTAAGACCTGAAATTTGGTATAACCATATCATGGCAGATATAAAAGCAAATGATTTAAAAGAAGCTGATAAACACTACAACCAATTTGCAAGCGAACATGTCGCCTCACCACTTCTTGAGCCAACGCTTTTGGTTATGGCACTAGCAAATACAGATGAGGGCAGATACACAAGGGCAAATGAGCTTTTAGATGAATACATAAGAAGATACGGAACAAAAGAAAAAATAGAATATGCAAAGTTTTTAAAAATAAAAGCAAATTATGACTCTTTCCAAAGACCAAATAGAAATCAAAATTTGATGCAATATAGCATAATAGAAATTGAAAATTTCTTATCAGAGTATCCAAATACCCAATATAGACCACTTTTAGAGACTATGCTTATTAAATTTAAGCTCGCAGTTTATCACCTAAATAAAAATATAAAAGATTTATATGCCCAAAAAGGAAGAGATGTATCAGCTAAAATTTATGAAGAAAAACTTCAAAACTCAGCTTTAAAAGATGCAAATTTATCAGCTCCAAATCTTCCTTGGTATAGAGCATTTTTCGAATAAGACTAAAAGGAAATAGATGAAAATTTCACAAAATACTTTGCCTATTATTACAATGAATGGGCAATTTTTATATCCATTCATGATAACGCCTATTTTCATTCATGAAAGTGATGAGCTTGAAACCTTGGAGTTTGCCATAAAAAATGAAACTATGATTTTAGTAGCAAATGAAAAGGAAAATGCCACTTCAAAGAATAAATTTGAAAATATTTATAATGCCGGAGTTGTTGGAAATATAATGAGAAAAGTAGATCTTCCAGATGGAAGAGTTAAAATTTTATTTCAAGGGGCTTATAAAGCTAAAATTGTAAAAGAAATTTCACAAAAGCCACTTTTAGCTGAGATAAATCAAATAGAGATAGAAATTTCAACTGACAACAAAATAGAACCACTTTTAAATATTTTAAAACAAAAAATAAAAACACTAAATTCAATGAATGGCTACTTTTCGCAAGATTTATTAAGAACAATTGAAGAAAGCAGTGATGCTATAAGGGTTCTTGATTTAACTCTAAGTGCTTTAAGACTTACAAAAGATAAAGCTTATGATTTTTTTATAAAAGAAAATTTAGAAGAGCTTTACTTTGATACTATTGATTATATCATACAAGAAATAGAGGCAAACAGACTTGAGAAGGAAATAAAGTCAAAAGTTCACTCAAAAATAGAAAAAACAAATAAAGAGTATTTTTTAAAAGAGCAATTAAAGCAAATTCAAAAAGAACTTGGCAATGAAAATGAAAAAGAAGAAGAAGTTTTAGAATATAGAAAAAAACTTGATCTTAAAAAGCCATTTATGAGTGATGAGGCATATAAAGAGATAAAAAAACAGATTGACAAATTTGCAAGGCTTCATCCTGACTCAGCTGATGCATCAATGGCTCAAAGCTACTTAGACTGGGTTTTAGAAATTCCTTTTGAAAATCTAGCAAAGAAAAAAAGCTCTATGAGTGATGTTAAAAAACAACTTGATAGTGATCATTACGCACTCACAAAACCAAAAGACAGAATAGTTGAATATTTTGCTTTGCGTGAGCTTTTGGAACTTCGTGGACTGAAAGATAAAGTAAATAATGGCATAATTTTATGTCTTGCAGGACCTCCCGGAGTTGGCAAAACAAGCCTTGCAAATTCAGTTGCAAAAGCTCTAAAAAGAGAACTTGTTAGAATAGCTCTTGGCGGACTTGAAGATGTAAATGAGCTTCGTGGCCATAGACGAACTTATGTGGGTGCAATGCCTGGAAGAATAGTTCAAGGATTAATTGATGCAAAACAAATGAATCCTGTTATGGTGCTTGATGAAATAGATAAAATTTCAAGAAACTTTAGAGGTGATCCAACAGCAGTTTTATTAGAGGTGCTCGATCCTGAACAAAATAATAACTTTAGAGATTATTATTTAAATTTCAATATTGATTTAAGTAAAATTATATTTATAGCAACAGCAAATGATATAGGAAGTATCCCCCCTGCACTTAGAGATAGAATGGAATTTATATTTTTAAGTTCTTACACACCACAAGAAAAATTTCAAATTGCAAAAAAATATCTTATTCCGCAAGAACTTAAAAAACACGGACTTAAAGCAAGTGATGTAAATATAACTGATGCAGCATTAAAACTACTTATAAGTGATTATACAAGAGAAAGTGGTGTTAGAAATTTAAGAAGAAAAATAGCAGACATCTTAAGAAAAACAGCAGTTAAAATTCTAAATCAAGAAAAAAACGAAAAAGTCTTAGTAAGTAATAGAAATCTAGAAGAATTTGTAGACAAAAAAGTCTTTGAAATAGATACTGTTGACAAAAAAGATCTGATTGGCATAGTAAATGGTCTTGCTTGGACGGCAGTTGGAGGAGATGTTTTAAAAATAGAGGCTATTAAAATAAAAGGTAAAGGAAAACTTAATATAACTGGGCAACTTGGTGATGTAATGAAAGAATCCGCCATAATTGCTTTTAGCGTAGTAAAAGTCTTAATAGATGAAAATAAGCTTGAAATTCCAAAAAAGATATATGAAAAAGCCCATATAAGTGAAAGTGAAAATAGTGAAAATAGTCATAATTTAAAAAATAACAACGAACAAATTTATAGTCTTTTTGATCTTCACTTACATGTTCCAGAAGGTGCAACCCCAAAAGATGGCCCTAGTGCTGGTATAACAATGGCTGTAGCTATTGCTTCTATTTTATCAAATAAAAAAGTTAAAGCTGATATTGCAATGACAGGTGAAATTACCCTAAGTGGAAAAGTTTTACCTATTGGAGGGCTTAAAGAAAAGCTAATTGCAGCTCATAAAGCCGGTATAAAAAAAGCATTAATTCCTAGAAAAAACTATGAAAGAGATCTTGATGAGCTTCCAAGTGAAGTAAAAGATGCCATTGAAATAATACCGGTTGATACTATAGATGATGTTTTAAAAAATGCGTTAGTTTAAAAGCTATAAATACTTTTAAGTTCGTAAATCCCACATTATTTTTTTATAAATTATAATGTGGGATAATCAAAAAATTTATTTTCTAAAAATACCCATTATAGACTTCAGCAAACCATCAAAAATATTTGTCTTTCCATCTGTAATTTTATCTAAAAACTTTTCATAAGTAGTGTTATTATCTTTTAAAAATTTAGCTAGATAATCTCCACTTTGCTCCATGCCACCAACTTTTTCAAGTTCAACAAGTTTTTTATAGATAGGAATTATCTCTTTTATGGCATTTCTAGGGGCTGCTCTTCTGTAAGCTGTATAAGAAACTATCTCGTTAGTAATAGGATCAATAACTGTTTCAAATTTTGTTAAAACCCAATAGTATCTTCCATCTTTTGCTAAATTTTTAACTAAAGCTTTAAAATCTTTATTTTGTTTTATTGTATCCCACATAAGCTTAAATGCTATCCTTGGCATATCAGGGTGGCGAACGGCGAACTATGTTATGTGGTTGCCCTATAAGTTCTTCTTTGCTATATTGACAAACATCTATAAAATAGTCATTTGCATAGGTTATAACGCCTTTTGGATCTGTTTTTGAAATTATCCACTTATTAGGATTGAGTGGAATTTCCTTATCTTTTGGCATAGGTCTTTTCATAACATCACCTCTTCTTAATAAAATTTAAACATTATACGATAATGTAACTTAAAATTATATTTATTAAATCTTAAATTTTTTTTAACTGAAATTATGATATAATACAAACAAAAATCTTGCAAAGGAATAAAAGTGAGCAAAAGCGAAACAATCAATGCTTTTAAGAGTGTCGCAAATCATCAAGATTTCATAATGACAAGAATAAAAAATTGCATAAGACATGAAAGAGATAAGGAAATTGTTGATATTGTTGGTGAAGAGAATAAATTTGATGAAATTATAAGCAATGCAGGTTATAAATTTCAAGAACTCTTAGGCTCTATTTTATATAGTGAAGTAATTAAGAATTACTATTTATGGAGAGATACTTGTATAGCCATATATAAAATTTATGTAAGAGATTTGAGCGCAAGAAGACTCAAAGTAAATAAAATAAGTGAAATGGATAGAGAAGTTTTAAAATCAAAATTTGATGACTTAGAAAATATACAAAAGGTCTTAACCCAGTATTGCGATACCGCTATTGCAAGACTAAATGCCTTGGGCGATGATAAATTTTAAGCAAGTTTTATACAGTCAAACTGTTTAAAAACTTGCTTATATTTGAAAAAAATAATTTCGTGCTATATTTTTTTAAATTTTTTATAAAAAATTATGATCTATAGCTTGCGTTTATATCAACATACTTGTGACCCAAATCACACCCATAAGCACAAAATTTACCATCTGCGATGCCTAAATCGCAACTTATCTTAAAACTTTCTTTTTGCATTACAGCATGAGCTTTTTTCTCCCTTTCTTTATCAAGTTCAGGATGATTAATATCATAAACTAAAACATCATCATATTTTATAACCAAACTCTCTTCGCTACACTCAATACCACTTGCTCCAATGGTTGAAGCTATTCGTCCCCAATTTGGATCTTCTCCAAAAATTGCTGTTTTTACCAACAATGAATTTGATAAAGCTTTAGCTGCTTTCATAGCCTCTTTATCATCTTTAGCGCCATTTATTTCAAAAGCTACAACCTTGCTTGAGCCTTCGCCATCTTTTACAAGCATTAAAGCCAAATTTAAAGTTATCATATCAAGTGCAGTTTTAAACGCTTGTTTATTGTAGTCTTTTTTACCGCTACTTATAAGCATAACAGTATCATTTGTAGATGTGTCACCATCTACGCTCACAGCATTAAAGC
>QWCQ01000448.1_pt1 | contig 29163 bp, 25 predicted proteins | sample 1972701 | NCBI WGS metagenome assembly QWCQ01 (sample SAMN09866704, study PRJNA288562) | Human gut metagenome isolate pre4_stool, whole genome shotgun sequencing... | reverse complement strand
AAAAATTTCCTACCCCTAGGGGTAGGATAGGACAAAGAATACCAGAGCTAGTTTAATTCTAACTCTGGTATTAGGTCCAACTTTATGGGGTCACCTTAAACAGTCAATTCTTTTGTCTTCATCACTTTTTTATATATTAGTTTTAATCAATCCTTTCAAATACCATTGTTGCTTGAATCTTATCTCCACCAAGAAAGCCTTTTGAACCTGAAGATGATGTTGTGATAGTATGCAATCTATAACCTAAAGCTGCTTGTTTATTTATAGCTGCTTGAAGATTTGTTAAACTTGATGTTCCTGAACCAGTACCTAAAAATTTTTCTGTTAGAACAACTTGTAAAACTACATATTTGTCATCATTTCCACCAACTGCTTTTCCAGCTTTATCATCCCATGCCATAATATTACCTCTCTTTTAAAAATTTTCATTACTAATAAGTTAATATATTCTGATTTTAAACTTAAAACATATTCTTTACAAGTTAATTTATTATTTTTCTAATTAAAACTAATTAAAAATTTATAACAAAAATATAATGACAATGAATAGTTTTTTATGAAATCATTATAAATTAATTTCTCAACAAAAGTCTTATTTAATTTACTATGCTATAATCATTAGGGAGGTTTATTATGAATAAAAACAATTTAAAAACAAATAAAATATTAAAATTTTTCTCAGTATTTCTTATCCTAATTGTACTAATTATAACAAATTTATTTTTTGGAAATCCCATCTCAAAAACCATAGTAAATATTAATGCCAATAAATACATTGCTGAAAATTACAAGGGTCTAGACCTAAAAACAAATAAAGTTATTTATAATTTTAAGGATGGCTATTATGATATTAATTTACAGGATAAAAATAGCATTGATTCCAACTTCACCCTTTCCTTTGACAGTTTTGGAAGGATAAAATTTGATTCATACAATGATAGAATTTTTAATACTTATAGAAGATTTTTGTATAGTCTTAATGACTATGCAAAAAAACTTGAAAAAGAAAATAATTTATCATATGAAATTTCTTTATACCCGACTGAAGAAAGCGATTTGGAAAGCAAACTTACTTTAGACCAAAAATTTCTTATAGAGAATTTTCCTGCTGATGTAGAAGTAAATTCAATCACATATTCAAAAAAACCTAATATAGAAGAAGCAATTAAGCTATTGCAAAACACTCAAAAAATTATGGATACTACTGACTTAAAAGTTACAAAATACAGCATAATCATGATTCCACAAGAAAATAAGAAAAAAGATGGACAAGCAGAAAGTTGGAAAAATTCCCTTAGCATTTTTGATATACCTGATTATATAATAAGAGATAATAAGATAAATGAACTTGAAAAATTATATAAAATTCAGTCTGAAACCGTAAAAAAATAAATGAAGTTAAAATTAATTTCAATTAACATAATTTTTAATTTTTTAGGATATAATTTTTAATTCAATTACTTAATCTTTTCTTAATCTAAAGTGTAATTTGTAAATAAATAATATGAATTTATTTTGTAATTTTAAAAAATCAATTCGTAAACTTAAAGATAAAAGATACTTCAAGTCCTTTATCTTTATTTTTTATGGAAAAAGTTCCATCATGCAACTCGGCAATCTGTTTAGATATAAAAATACCCAATCCATGTCTTGTAATGTTGGTTAGGTCATCTTTTTTTATTTTTTCTATACTATTTTCAGATATTCCTCCACCCTCATCTAATATGCTGATCAATAAGTTACTATTATCATCTGAAATTCTTACTTGAATTTTACCCTCTGTATAAATAAGGGCATTTTTTAAAATATTTTCAAGCATCCTATAAAATAAATTTGCATCCATATTAATCTTAATATTTTGGTCTTTTACCTTGCTTTCAAAAATTATTTCTCTGCCAGGGTTTTCATTTAGTTTATCCACTATAAGTTTTCGTATAACTTTTAAGGGACTTTCTAGCTTAAAGTTTTCCTTATCTATGTTTGAAAGGGACAAGGTGAGATTTAATCCCTCTAAGATATTTGAAATTTTTAAAACTTGGTCTTTTATATTTTGTGTATCAATATCTTCCTTATTTTCTTTACTTAATTCCCATGAAATTTTTGCAAGTGGCGTTCTCACATCATGACTAAGCCCTCGAATCCACTTGCTTTGAGATTCTTTTAAATTATTGTATTTTTCATTTGCTTGATTTATGCTAAAAGCCAGTTCTTTCAATTCTCCATATTCATCTAACTTCTGATAGTCATCTTCGTAAAGAGTATCTATTGCTCTTTGAAAGGGTAAGATGTTTTTAAAAATTTCTTTAATGTCAATCTTATAAATGACATAGACAAAGACTAAAAATAAAAGTAAAGAGAATGCAATCAGCTTTATATTAAAAACAAAGTTCTCGTAATTATAATAATTAAAAGGAAACTTATCTAAAGAGTTTTTAGGATAGGCAAATACAAGCAATCCATCTCCAACAATGTAGGTGAATACAGGATAGTCATTCAAATAATACCTTGTGAATCCTGCAACATCTCTAAGTTCAAACTTATTTTTAACTACTTTTGGTTTATTAAAACTTTCAATTATTTTGCCTTCCCTATCAAGCCTTATTGCCCAAATATTTTCTCTTTTTAAAAATTCTTTATTTTTTTCGCTTAGGTAAAGATCACTTTTATTATTTTCTACATAGGAATAAACATCATCAGGTTTTGGATATTTATTATATAATCTGTAGTTTAGATATAGAAAAGTCATAAGTAAAAATATTAGCAAAAACATCAAAAAAAGTATTCTGATAACAATTTTTTTAAATCTTTTTATTATATAATTAAACATTATTCATCCTCTTTAACTAGCTTATAGCCAAGTCCCTTTATAGTAATTAAAATTTTTGGCTCTCTTGGATTATCCTCTAGCTTTTCACGAAGCCTATATATATGGGTTATTAATGTATTCTCGTATCCGTAAGAGTCTTTCCATATATATTCTAAAATTTTATCAATTGACACTATCATATTCATATTTTCACATAGGTAATCTAAAATTTTAAATTGCGTAGCCGTTAGTGCAATCTCTTCTCCATTTTTTTCGATAACTCCCTTAGATTTATCAAAAATCACATTAGAAAAATATATCTTATCTTCTTTTTTTATTTTTTTTCTCCTCCTCAACACTGCATCAATTCTCCAAAGCAGTTCATCTGGAAAGAAGGGCTTTACTATATAGTCATCTGCCTTATTTTCAAAACCTTCCCTCCTATCATCAATTCCATCAAGGGCAGATAAAATTATAACAGCCACATCAGAGCTCTTTCTAACTTCTTTTAATAAATCAAAACCACTTCCATCAGAAAGCATCAAATCCAAAACTATTAAATCAATTTCATTGTTTTCTAATTTAAATTTTGACTCCTTTAAATTTTTAGCAGTATAGATTTTTTTAAAACCCTTATTTTTCAAAAAATTATATAAATTTTCCAATAAACTTTTTTCATCATCGACTATTAATATGGAAAAATTGTTTCTAAAATCCATTAAATCACCCTCATTATGGTTATTATACAACATTTATTAGATTTATTTTTCATTGTGATGTAAAAGTGAGATTGGTTAAACCTTATTTTTATCAACGATTGCTATTATTTTTTTTAGGAGGAATATTAATGGAAAAAATATTGGAAATAAAAGATTTAAAAAAATCCTATAAGAATAGACTTGTCTTAGATTTAGATTCCTTAGTGATAGAAGAAAAATCTATTTTTGGTCTGATAGGAAAAAATGGAGCTGGCAAGTCCACTCTGATGAAACTTATACTTGGACTTGTAAAAAAAGACCAAGGCACAATTAAAGTATTTGGATGTCAATTAAATTCTAAAAATCAAAAAGATATAAACAAAAATCTCGGTGCTTTAATTGAAAATCCTTCATTTTATGACCATCTAAGTGCCTACGAAAACTTAGAGATAATTTGTCAGCTAAAGGGAATAAAAAATGATGATATTTCAAAAACTTTAGACCTTGTTGGTCTTAAAAATATTGGCAAGAAGAGATTAAGAGAGTATTCACTGGGTATGAAGCAAAGACTTGGTATAGCCATGGCACTAATTGGTAATCCCAAACTTTTGATTTTAGATGAGCCTATAAACGGACTAGATCCTCAGGGAATCAAAGAAATGAGAAATCTTTTTAAAAATATTGTAAAAAATACGTCCACAAGCATCCTAATATCTTCACATATTCTTGATGAAATAGAAAAAATATCTACTCACATAGGAATACTTAAAGAAGGAAAATTAACCTACAAGGGAAGCTTGGAAGAATATAGAAAACTCCACCCTCCATATATTTCTATTATTACATCAGATAACAAAAAAACTCTACTTTTATTAGATCTTGATGAAAATAGAATGGATGGCAAAAAGATAATTTTAGGTAAAAAATCAAACCAAGAAATTGCAGATATAGTAAAATTTTTGAATGGAAAAGTAGATATATATAGGATTGAGGAAGAAAAAGAAAGCCTTGAACAATTATTTATTCAAGAAAGTAGGTCATAAGATGAAAAATTTAGAAAGAAAAAAATATAAAAGACTTGGAATATTTTTCTTAATAATAATAGTATTTTTTGCTCAAATGTTAATAGTAGGTGGAATTAGTCATTCAAATACTTTTGCACAAGGAAAATATCCGCTTTTTTATATCATTGATACTTATTTATTTATATCTTTACTCATAAATCCCATATTGATATCGTCGCTGGTAAAAAAAGTCATGGAAATTGAAGAAAAAAATAATATGTGGCAGATGCAAATAATGCTTGGAGAAAAAGTTAATTCTATACTTATTGATAAATTTAAAAATTTGTCTTTTTCCTTAGTTTTATTACAAATATCAGAATCTATTTTATTTATATTACTTGCAAAAAAATCTGTTAATTTCATTGTCAATAGAGAAATGATTTTAAGATTTAGTCTAGTAAACCTAACAGCTCTACTAATAAATTTATTTTTATTAGTCTTATTTATAATAATAGAAATGAAAACAAAAAAAGTCTACACCATGTCCTTTATTTCTATAGTAGGAGGACTTACAGGGATTATTACCATGCTAACATCAAACATCCTAACATTTTTTAATCCCTTTGCTTGGATGGCAAGTCTTTTAAATATTTCTTATGTAAAAGAAGGGAGTAAATTTGTTCAGGTCTTAAATCCAATAAATTTCTATACCTTAATAATTGCCCTTATATTTTTAATCTTCGGCATTATTTATCTAAAAACAATGAAATCTTACAATTTATACAAGGACTAGGAGGAAAAATGTTAAGAATAGAATTAAAAAAAATAAAATTTATAAATATTTTGCTGGCAAGCCTTATAATACCCTTACTAGCCAATGCTTTTGGACTTATAAACTACATGGCAAATAGAGAAATCTTAACTCATCAGTGGCAAAGTCTGTGGACACAGGTAAGTTTATTTTACTTTTCATTTTTCTATATACCCCTAATTGCAATTGTAATTGCCAGTTTATGGTCATCAGAACACAAGGCTGGACTTAAATTTATTAGAATGAGTCCAAAGAAAAATATGGCATTTATAACAGCAAAGATTATTTTAGCCCTTATAATAATAAGCCTTTGTCAAATATATTTTTTTATCTTATTTTATATGGGAGGAAAATTTATAGGAAATTTATCTAGGGCAGACTTTGGTATATATTTTTACTATATAATCCTTAGCATATTTTTGGCACTACCGATTATTGCGATTTTTTCATCCCTTGCAATAAGAATAAAGTCATTTGGGATAATCGTTCTTTTATCTGTAATCTTTACCATGGTGGGATTTGCTTTCGCTTATAAATCTCTAAAAATAATAGGCTTGAGTTTTTTGGCAATTGAAGCCAATAACTTTAGATTTATAAATTCATATGATTTTATATTATTAGGTCTTTTTGCAATAGGAGAATTTATAATATTTATATATCTTTCAAACAAATTTTTAAGGTATGAGAATAAATAATTTTAAATAGGGACTTATATTGAATTATTAATAGTTCAATATAAGTCCCTTAATTTTTTTATATAATAACTTTAGCTTATATAAAAAAATCCATCTTATATTTTAATTAAATTTTTAAAAATTAACTTAACCTCATTAAGCCTTCAACAATTCAATAATTTCATCTTGCGCCTCTCTACCTTCTCTAAAAAATCTCACCAAGGGATAACAGTGGCACATTCCCTTGCCCACAATAATTTCGTAGGGAACATGGTATTTTTCCATAGCTTTTTGAAATTCTCCGGCAAAGGCATAAAGACATTCATTTTCCCCAAAATAAAAATAAATTTTTGGAAAATCAGTAAAATCTCCCTTTGTTCCGTCTAACATATACTCAGGTAAGTCTTTATCTCCCTTTGCGATTTCTCTTGCGGTTTTAAAATAGGTAGGATCAATTATGATATCTTTATGGTCAATGGCATTTACTTTTTCCCATACTTCTTTATTTTCCTCAAGACTTAAATCTAAAACCCCACCGGGAGATACTGAAATTATTTTACCAGCCATTGGTAAAGGTCTTCCAAGTGCGTTATTATGTAAAAAAATTCCAATAGAAATACAAGCTCCCGATGAAAAACCAAGGACACTAATATTTTCTGCCCTATAAGTTTCTGTCATTAATCTATAAGCTTCAAAAGAAACTTCATATGTAGTATCCACCTTTACATCTTCTGAACACAGAGGATAAAAAAAGAACCAAACATCCTTACCTGTTCTTTTCATTATTCTTTCAGCCAAAGAAAAATCCAGTTTATCTGGTTGTGTAATCATTCCTCCACCAAAAAGATAAAGAATTGCCCCATTGGATGGTTTTTCATTTTTTTGATAAGATATTATTCTATATCCCATAACATCTCTATCAAAAATATAATAATTTTTCCTTTTAGCCCTCTTCATAGCCTTATCAAAATCAAAAACTAATTTTGCATTTTCCTCTCTTGCATACTCAAGAATTTCATCTTTATTCATCAAAAAAATTTTTTTAACCCCAATAAGTCTTACTATTCCCGCTGAAATTTTATAAATTAAACTCATATTACACCTCCAATTACCATAAATATTTAGCTTTTAATTAATTTTCAAAAAAACTCTTAAACATTTGACCCTAACATTGATATTATTTATCATCTATATTATACCATCTTTACTTACAATTAAATTAATGATTTATTAAAAATATAAATTCAATAAAAGCTTTACCAAAAACATAAATAAAATTTCCTTCTTTTGCAAAAAATCTGACATATGCACATAATAAGGAATTAAAAAAATGGACTCCTCATGAGTCCATTCTTGATTTTTATTTTATTTTCTCATCAAATATTGATAACTGCCAAGGGCTGCTGTTGCTCCGCTTCCTTGTGCAATTACTATTTGTTTAAAGGCGCTGTTAGTGCAATCTCCTGCAGCAAAAACTCCAGTCATACTTGTTGCTCCAACTTGATCTACAATTATCTCGCCTCTTTTATTCTTTTCTATTCCGTCAATCCATTCAGTAACAGGAACCAATCCAACTTGAATAAAACATCCATCAGTCGCTTCTTTATGTGTTTCTCCACCTATTCGATCTTCATAAACAATGCTTTCAAGTTTTTCTTTACCTTCTAGGGCTTTTGTTTGTGCATTAGTAACTACACGAACATTTTTTAAAGTTTTTAATTTTTCTTGAAGGACTGAATCCGCTTTTAATTCTGGTAAAAATTCCAAAACTAAAACTTCTTTTGCTAGTCCTGCAAGATCAATTGCAGCCTCTATTCCTGAATTACCTCCACCAATGACAGTAACTTTTTTATTTTTGAAGAGTGGACCATCACAGTGAGTACAGTAGGCAACTCCCTTATTTCTAAATTCAATTTCTCCAGGAATTCCTATCAAACGCCACTTAGCGCCTGTAGCTATAACTATAGATTTAGCTTGAAGCTCACCTGAATCTGTTTTAATTTTTATAGGATCAGCTTCTTGGATAGATTCAACTTCAACTTCATCTATTATATCAACCTTATATTTTAAAACATGTTCTTTTACAGCTTCCATAAATTTTGGACCTTCTGTATAGGCAAAACCTGTAATATTTTCAATGGCTAAAGTTTCCTTTACTTGTCCTCCAAAATCTTTTGCTATAAGTCCAGTTTTGATTCCCTTTCTTGCTCCATAAATTGCTGCAGTAGCACCAGCTGGTCCACCGCCAATTACAAGAAGGTCATAAACTGGCTTATCTTTTAGTGAAGGTCCTTCCTTTTGTCCAGTTACCAAATCAAGAATTTTGTTTAGGTTAATTTTTCCATTGTAAAAACTTTTACCATTCAAAAAACTTGCTGGAACTGCCATAACTCCAAGTCCATCAACATATTCTTGGAAGCTTGCTCCATCTACCATACGGTGGCTGATTTTTGGATTTAAAACAGCCATAATATTTAAAGCTTGAACTACTTCCGGACAGTTGTGACAACTTAAGCTGACTACTGTTTCAAAAGATAGTTCTTTATCTATTGATTTAATCCTTCTCACTTGATTATCATCAATCTTAGGTGGGCGGCCGCTTATTTGTAAAAGTGCCAACACAAAAGATTCAAATTCATGACCAAGTGGAACTCCAGCAAAGCTTATTCCAGATCTTCCATTTGATGAAAGACTAAAACATGGGCTTAGGTCTAATTTTTTTTCTTCAATTTTTAAAAGATCTGATAGTGAAACAATTTCTTCTACAAAAGTTTTAACTTCTTTTGACTTTTCAGAATCATCTAAGCTGAGAGTAAATACAACTTCTCCTTCAAGAAGTTTCAAATACTCTTTTAGCTGATTTTTTAAATTTTGGTCTAACATTAGATCTTACCAACTAAGTCAAGACCTGGAGTCAAAGTTTTGCCTGATTCTTTCCATTTTGCAGGGCAAACTTGTCCAGGATTTTCACGAACGAATTGAGCAGCACGAATTTTATCATAAACTTGGCTTGCATCTCTTCCGATTCCGTCTGCATTAACTTCTACAGTTTGAATAACTCCGTCTGGATCTATAATAAAAGTTGCACGTTGAGCAAGTCCTGCTTCTTCATCTAAAACATAAAAATCTCTAGCAATTGATTTGTGAGGGTCAGCTAACATTGTAAATTCCAATTTGCTGATAGCTTCTGAATGGTCATGCCATGCTTTATGCACGAAATGTGTATCGCAAGACATAGAATAAACTTCTACTCCAAGAGATTGGAATTTTGCATATTGATCTTGCATATCTTCAAGTTCTGTTGGGCAAACAAATGTGAAGTCTGCTGGGTAGAACATAAGAACATTCCACTTACCTTCAAAATCCTTATTAGATACTGTTACAAATTCTTCTTTTTTTGGGTTATAGCCATTAGTAACAAACTCTGGCATTTTCTTTCCTACTTGTGACATTTATGTCCTCCTTTTAATTTTAATTTATATAAAGTTTTTTGATACTTTTTATCTTTGTATTTATACCCAAGATAAACTTTTTTACCCACTTAAAAAATTTATATAAACTTTTTTAAATGAATCTTTATAAGACTATATTTCTTAATATTAGAAATATATCTAGATGCCATAAATATATAAATAAATCCTTTACATCAATTTCTTCCCATATTAAGATATAAATCTTATTTTTTAACCTATTATTATATATCCTTATAAAATAATTCTAAACATAATAAAATTTAAAATCCGAATAATTAAAGCAAAATTATAATTTTATTGAACCTCAATATATCTATTACATAAAGTTATGGCTAATCTTGTGAGGGTTTTAAATTTTCCATATTTAATTTAATATCGAGATTTTTATATATTTTTCAAATTTTTTCATTGGATAAATTTGATATAAGCACTATCTGTATATACACTTGACTTGTCTTATGTTCTTTTGTGTAATATAATTCTAATCAAATTTTATTAGGAGATAGACTGAAATTGGAAAATTTAAAAGATTTAAAGTTTAATGAAAAGGTGCAATTACTAAATAGGTTAAAGGATGAAAAAGACGCTGTCATTCTCGCCCACTATTATGTCAATGAGGATATACAAGCTGTGGCTGATTATATTGGAGATTCTTTTTTTCTTGCTCAAAAAGCAACTGAGCTTAAAGAAAAGACAATAGTTATGGCTGGTGTTTACTTTATGGGAGAAAGTGTGAAAATTCTAAATCCAAGTAAAAATGTATTGATGCCTGATATTGATGCTGATTGCCCTATGGCGCACATGGTTAGTGTTCAAAAAATTAAAGAAGTTAGAGAAAAATATGATGATTTGGCAGTTGTAACTTACATAAATTCTACTGCTGAAATTAAGGCTTATTCAGATATTTGTGTTACATCTTCGAATGCTGCAAAAATTGTAAATAAGTTAAAGGAAAAAAACATATTTTTTATTCCTGATAAAAATCTTGGTGATTATGTAAAAAAATCTTTGCCAGATAAAAACATCATTTTAAATGACGGCTATTGCCCCGTTCATGATGAAATTGATGCTAGTGATATTAAGGCTTATAAGGGTAAGGTGAAAATTTTTGCCCATCCTGAATGTAGAAAGGAAGTTTTGGACTTAGCTGATTTTATTGGCTCTACTAAAGCTATTATTAATGAAAGTGGCAAATATGATGATGTTTTAGTTGTCACAGAGGAAGGAATTTTCACAGAATTAAAGAAAAGATTTCCAAACACAAATTATAGAAGGTTAATAAACAGACCAATTTGTAATGATATGAAAAAATTAACTTTGGATAAGGTTATAGACGTAATAGAAAATAATAAAAATCAGGTGAATGTTAGTGAAGAAATCAGTAGTAAAGCTTTAATACCTCTAAAAAGAATGTTGAAATTAGGAGCATAAAATGAAAAAATATGATGTTTTAATTATCGGTTCAGGACTTGCTGGAGTTAGCACTGCCTTGGAATTAAGTAAGAATTATAAGATTGGACTTGTTACAAAGAAAAAATTAGCAGATTCTAATTCCTATCTTGCCCAAGGGGGCATAAATGTTTTAAAGGATGAGTCTGATAGAAAAACTTTTATTGAAGATACCTTAAAGGCAGGTCATTATAAAAATAGCCTGCCAGCTGTTGAGATGATGGTTGATAAGTCACAAGATGCAATAAAATTTTTAATTGATCTCGGTGTTGAATTTACAAAGAAGGACGGAAAACTTGAATATGCACAAGAAGGTGGTCATTCTATCGCCAGGGGACTTCATATTGATGATGAAATCGGAAAAGGAATTTTAGATGTCCTATATGAAAAAGTAAAATCAAGGTCTAATATAGATATATTTGAAGATACGCCGATTGTTGATATTATTGTAAATAATGGTAAGTGTTATGGGGCAAGATCTTTAGATGAAGTTTTTGTTTCAACAAATGTTGTTCTTGCAACAGGTGGTCTTGGAGGAATTTTTAAGAAAAGCACAAATTTCCCTCATATATGTGGCGATGGTTATGCTATGGCAATAAAAAATGGTGTCAAGTTAAAAGATATTTCTTATATTCAGTTCCACCCTACTTCTCTTTATGAGGAAAATGTTGAAAGGCAATTTTTAATTTCTGAGTCTGCAAGGGGCGAAGGAGCCCAACTCTTAAATCATAAATCTGAGAGATTTACTGATGAAATGAAGCCTAGAGATATTGTGGCAAAGGCTATACTAAAAGAAATGGAAAAAGAAGGAGTGGACTTTGAATATTTATCAATGAAGCCACTTGGAGAAGATAGGATTCCTAATAGATTTCCTATGATTTTTAAGGAATTAAAAAATAGGGGTATAGATGCAAGATATGATAATATTCCTATAGTGCCTTGTCAACATTACACTATGGGCGGTATTGAGTGCGACATAAATGGCAAAACTAATTTTCAAGGACTATTTGCAGTTGGTGAAGCTGGAAATGTTGGCATTCATGGCTCAAATAGGCTTGCTTGCAATTCACTTCTTGAGTGTGTTGTTTTTGGTAGAATCTTAGCAGATTATTTAAATGAAAATAAATTTGAAGATAAAGAAATAGATTTTAAAATTACTGATGAAAAGATTGATAAAGAAAAGACAAGTGAAATTATTTTTGAAAGGATAAGAGAGGATGAAAAAGCTAAATCCATTTCTAATTGACAAGTATATAATATGTGCCCTAAAGGAAGATATGAACAGTGGAGATATTACAACTGATTCGATTTTAAAAAATGAAAATGCTCAAATAAATCTAATCGCAAAAGATAATGGTATTATAGCTGGTCTTGATGTATTTGAACGGGTATTTGAAATAATAGATTCAAATTCATATTTTGAATTTAATTTTTCAGATGGAGATGAAGTCAATAAATCTGACTTAATAGGAACAATAGATGCAAAAGCGAGTGCAATACTAAAGGCTGAAAGGACTGCCTTAAATTTTTTACAAAGAATGAGTGGAATTGCCACCTATACTAAAAAAATGGTAACTGCCCTTGGTAGTTGTCATGTGAAAATTTTAGATACTAGAAAAACAACACCCAACATGAGAATTTTTGAAAAATATGCCATAACTTTGGGTGGAGCCTATAATCACAGATATAACTTGTCTGATGGAATTATGATAAAAGACAATCACATAGATGCTGCGGGCGGAATAAGAAATGCAGTTGATAGAGTCAGAAGTGCAAATCCTTTTGTAAAAAAGATTGAAGTTGAAGTAGAAAATTTTGAACAAATAAAAGAGGCACTTGATGCAAAAGCTGATATAATAATGCTAGACAACATGGAAATAGAAGATATAAAAAAAGCTTGCAAGATTATTAATAAGAGGGCTATTATTGAGTGTTCAGGAAATATTAGCCTTCAAAATATTAAAAATTATAGGGATTTAGACATTGACTATATTTCTTCTGGTTCTATAACTTACAATGCAGGTGTCTTAGACTTGTCAATGAAAAATTTAAAAATTTATTGAGGAAGATATGAATAATTCAAAATCTAGAAGAGAAAATTTACTTAAATTTTTATATGAAAACCATAGACCAATATCAGGTGAAAATTTAGCAAAAAACTTTGATGTTACCAGGCAAGTAATAGTTCAAGATATAGCTATTCTTAGGGCTGGTGGAAAAAATATTATTTCAACTAACAGAGGCTACTACCTAAACGAGGAAAGAACTCAAAAAGTTTTTAAAGTTAAACACAGCGACCGAGATATAAGAAAAGAGTTAAATTCAATTGTAGATTTAGGCGGAACAATTAAAGATGTAATTGTCCACCATAAAGTCTACGGAGAGATAAAAAAAGATCTAAATTGCTCATCTAGACGTGATGTAAAAATTTTCTTAGATAAAATGAGTAAAGAAAAATCCAAACCTTTAGATGTACTAACTGGTGGTATCCATTATCACACAGTTGTTGCAGAGAATAGAGAAGTCATCGAGGAAATAGAGGTCGTTTTAAAGGAACTTGGATTTTTGATAGAAGAAGAATAATCCACCGGCCCATCCGGTGGTTTTTCTATTGAAATTAAAGATTAATTTTCCTAATATATGTACTATGAATTAAAATTTGAAACCCCCCCTATTTTTAAATTCTTTATTATTGTAACAAGAATAACTTTGCTAAAGTTCATTTTTATTCCAATTCTTAAAATTTTTTATCTTGAAAATCACTTAGTTTTTCCTTATCTCCTATAATAAAATAGTCGCAGTAATCTGCTCCATCTGCAATTGTTCCCTCTCTATACAAAACTCCATGCTGAAGTTTTATCATAACATCATCAAGCTCGCACAATAGTGGCATTAATTCCCCAACTCCAAGCTTCTTTGTGTAAGAGCAAATAGGACAACGAGTAATCCTATAATAACAAGCTCCTTCATAGGGCTTGCCAACAAAGTCCACTTTAAATGAACTTGGATATTTCTTTTCCCTTTCTTCTGTATACCACTTTGAATATTTTACTATGCTCTTTTTATTACTAGCTTTTCCCTTATCCGTGTTAAGATCTGTTCTCGCAAAATACCACTTTATATAATAAAGAGATCTTTTCATCATCTCTTGAATAGTTTCTGGAGGGATTTTCTTATAGCTTGCAAGATATGGAGAAACAAAAGCAAGGGCAAATAGTTCGTTAAAAAGCATAGGGTTATCCTTACCGATATCATCCATATTTTCTACAAGTTCTCGATAAACTTTTTTGCTCTTTCTAATAATTTCTGAAGCGTATGCTTTATCATACTTCTCTTCAAGAACTTTTTTCATCGGTCTTTTAAAAAACAAGAAATAAAAACACTTATATTTCATATAGCACCCCCCAATCAATTTTCTAAAATATTTTATAGTAATTTATATAAAATATTATTTTCTTCCAATAAGAATAGTTGAGCCATGAAGCCCTAACAATAAAGCTTCTTTGTGACCCATAAAAAGACCCCTTGTTGTATCAATTAATTGCACATCTTGGTAGCCATCTTTTTTCAACTTTTCTATAAATTTATTCATATCTCCATATCTTGACTTACTCATCAAGTCATGGATAACAAAAACTCCACCTTTTTTAAGTACACGAAATGTTTCCAGTAAAAGTTTCTGTTTATTTTTCCCTGCAATATTGTGATAAACATAGTTGCTTGTCACTGCATCAAAACTTTGGTCTTCAAAAGGAAGAATCACTGCATTTCCTTCTTCAAATCTCACATTTTCTAGTCCCTCTAATTTTGCATTATTTTCACAGAGTCCTTTAGAAAATTCACTTTTATATGAACCGCTCCATATGTCACAACCTACCATAGTCGCCTTTGGATTTTTCTTAGCACAAGCTATGGTAAGTGCACCGCTACCACATCCGATGTCAAGTCCCACACCTCCATCTGGAATTTTTACATAATCGGCAGTCCTTTCTATAATTATTTTGGCAAGCTTTCTTTTTCCATTGTAATCAAAAGCCCTATATAAAAATCTCATCCAGCTTGCAAAGAAGATAAGTATAACCGTTACAAATCCTAGAATAATGGCACATATCAGACGAATTCTTCCACTAAATACAAAATCACTGACACCAAAGGCTATAAATAGGTTGAAAGCTGCAAGACTTACAAATATTAATTTCTTTAGCAAGCTTTCAGGAACCCAATTTTTGTAGTCAGCCTTTGTTTTCTCGTCATCCATAAAATTTACTTGTTTCATAATATTTCCTCCTGTAAATAATAAATTATATAAAATTTCCCTTTAAAAACTAAAACAATAATTTTAATCTCTGACTAATAAGCTTATAAATTAATATTAGTATAGTTTGTCAATAAAGATAGGTAGTAAATAAAATAGATTATGTTTAACCAGCCTCCACGAATAATCATATGCAGTCCCTTTGGTAATCTATCAGCAATTGGTGTAAAAATCAAAAGAAATATGGGTGTAAATAAGGCTTGCCATCTTGGAAATATTGTTAATCCAAATAAAATTATCAATGCCGTTAATATATTTGCCAGTGCCATAGTTGTAAAAACTATTTTTGCTTGAAATTTTAAAAATCTTAAAAATTCATCAAAAGCTTCCTTGTTTTCGTATCTTGACAAAAGACCTAAGTAGGCACACTGAATATGATAAGTTCCCCCTAGTATCATTCCCAAAACATTTAATAAAAATACAAACCAAGCAACATTAAAAAACTTTTCTTGTATTCCCAAAACAATATGATAAAAACCAATACAATATATAAAAGCACATATGGGTCCTAAAAGACCACCAATGTATAATCTTTTTATGCTGACATTTTTCATTATGCCAATAATATTATTTATAGTATCCTTGCCATCGTAATCATTTGAATCATAATATAAAATCATATCTCCCAAAAACATCAAAAATGAAGCCAAAATACCTATCAATATACTCCTATATAAAGTCACAATCACACACCTTCTTTAACTTAGATGATATTAATTATCGCTTTAATTATACCACCAGAAGTTGATAAAATCTATAAAAATTATGTTTACCAGCTGGTCGCTCGAATTTAAACTCACATTTTTATTTATAATAATTTATTATCTCTTAGTTTTTTACTTATGTTTGTAAAAATTACACAAAAATTTTTTCTGTAGATTTTCTCCCGTCCTCTCTTTCTTTAAAAATATAGATAGTCGCTTTTTGATAAATATAAGATTTGAAAAAAATGAATCTGAACTCCACCAAAATTTTAGATTTTTTCTTAGAACATAAAAAGCCCTGAAGATTAAATCTCCAAGGCTTGATTGATTATCTATTCCTATTTTAAATATAATAGTTATACTTACTTTCATTATATAACTTTACTCACAGCTTAGCTTTTTTCTAAAAAGAAAACAAAGTCTTTGGAATTAAACCCAAGGCTACAAGTTGAAGTAATAAGATGATGTGAAATTAAACTTGTTCCACTTGCAATATATAAAAACCATGTCCTTAAAAATACTCATTCCAAAGTTTTAAAGATACATTAGAAAAAAATTTCTTATACCAAATAACTAAATAAAGCTTAAATTTCTTAGAAAATCTTAGTTATCAATTTTTTTAACCAAAAAGATTCATAAGAAATATAGAAATATTCTGTTAATAGGGATATCTTAATTATTTTCCTCTAAAAAATAATAAGTTGTTATTTCTTTTAGATATTGGACACCTCGATATTCCGAACAAGTTATATAAAATACTATACTGACTTCGGCTTAATTAAAGCGAGTTATTTTAAAATTCGTCATTTTACTTATTTAAGTTTATCTCTACAGTTTTGTTGTCGCTATTCCACTCTATGTTTTGGTCAATACCATCTTTAGTATTTCCATTTGTAAACCCAAAAACATTGGCAACATAAGAAACAGAAAGTAAAATTCTTCCATTGATGTTTAGTGGTTTAGAGTCCATCTTTATCACTTTTCCGTTAGAAAGGACAATTTCATTTCCATCAATTTGAATTTTTGCAACAAGTCCATTATTTGTAAAACTTGCAGTCCTAGTCTTTGAATCCCACTCCACTTTGGCACCGATCATTTCGGCAAGATTTCTCATTGGAAGCATAAGCCTATCGTTTTTTATAAGAGGCTTAACATCCATTTGTCTTTTAATAACTTTTCCATTTATAAGGATTTCATATTCTCCACTATTTAAAGTCAAAGTATATTTTATAGCCTTAGAAGAAGTTTCCTTCTTAGATTCTTCCTTAGAAGTTCTAGTGTAATTCTTGTTAGAATTATAATTATTTTCACTTGATTTTATTCTTGGGAAATAATTATAAGACTTGCTATTATTTTTTTTGTCCTGTTCCCTAGAATTATCCTTTGGCTTGTTTCCTTCTTGTGGTCTTTCCTTCTTGTCCTCTTTTTTACCTGGACTGGGCTTTACTTCAGAATTAGAATTTTCTACTACCTTACTCCTAGTCCACATTCCCACAAAATCTTTATTTTCACTTACAGAAAGAGAGCTTGTAGGATTCCAACCAGAAAAATTCCACTCATACTTATTTTTTCCACTTTTTTCTATTATCTTTCCAAACTTTTCAGGCTCAAAAGCTTGTCCCTCTTTAATTTTTTTCACTTGAGGTAGTTTATCCTTTATAGATTCAGGCATTTTATCATAACTAATTTCGCTTTTTGAATCTTTATCAAAGCCAACAAATTTAAAAGTCATGGTGAATAACTTGCTTGCAGTAGCTGTAAAAGTCTTATTATTTTCACTAACCTTGCCATCTTCAGGTTGCCATTTCACATCAGTGTAATTATCATTAATGGGTTTAGCACTTATAGTATCAAAAATATTTTGCTTTGTCGCTAATAACTTATATTTAGAAACATCAGTCCCTGGCTTAACCTTATAAGTTTTAAAAGGCACTGGTTTTTCCTTGTCGCCAATTGTTTCTTCCTCACCTATAGAAACCTTAACTCCTTCACCTAAAAAGAAATTAGTCTTAATTGCATCCTTAGGTGCATTAATATTGTTGGAAGATGTAACCTTGTTTATAACGAGTAAGTTTTGGGCATTTAATATCACTTCTGATTTATCTGAAAATTTGACCTTAAGTCTTCCCTCCCTATTCGTCTCTGAACCTACAGAAGTATTACGCTTATCAAGATCAGTGACAACAGCATCTTTTAAATATTTTTCGAATTCTTCATTTTGAACTTTTAACTTAACGCCATCTTTCCAATTAACTTCATCTTCTTCCCATACAGTAATATCCTTAGCCTCTAAATTATCTCCAATCTTTTTGGCAATCGTATCTTCCTCAGCTTGAAGAAGACCTTCACCTACGCTCTGAGAACCATCTACACTCTTAGAAAGACTTAGCCTCTGTATTATTTGAGAATTTACACTAACCTCATTATCAGGCAAAGCAAAGGTATTAACCGGAAATGAAAGCCCAAATAACAAAGTAGCCATAGTAGTTGCTACAACTTTTTTCATATTTTCCTCCATATTAAATCTTTAGTATCTCTTATAATTTTTTAAACACATTAAATTAAGGTAAAATTTGTAAAAAAAAATTAAAATAAATTGTCTACCACTTTATCTTAAATTACCTAAATAACAAATAAGAAAATATTATTAACTTAATGTAAAGACACCAAGAAAAATATTAGCATATATTTACATTAATGTAAATAAAAATATTTCTCATAAATAATATATATTTCTTAGAACTTGTTTAATTTTTTATAATTTTATAAAAAATATATTTGTTGAAAAAGTCTCAAAAGAAAAAGACAAGGGAAAATAAAAATCCTTCGTCTTTTTCATCATAAAATCCACGATTAACATGTTAACCCACTCCCATGATAGATTTGATACGGTCAAACATATCTCGTGAATAAGCTTCTTTTTAAACCAAGCTCTTCCAATCCTATATTGCTTCTCCGTCTGTCACTCCAGTTGGCAAAACCATGCTCCCATCCTTCATACTAATAAATGGCGAAAAATTAAAAGCATCGTCCCTATAACGGATGGTAATAATTGCATTCGGTGCAATATCCGATATATTTTGACAAATAAAAGTGGTCCCAGTGGTTGAGATATTGTCCAAATATATATTTTCCACTTCCTCTATTTGACCGTCCTTAGAAATTTCCAATTCCTTTTATTTTAGATGTAGTCGTCTAAAACATCTGTAAATAATCGTAAACCCAAACATATACATTATTTAGCTTGGTCTATTCTATAAATTTAAACTCCTAGTCTTTTTAATAAGATTATAATATAATCTCAATTATAGTCGATTTTTACATTTAGGGTTTTAGTCTTCGCATTCATACTTAAAAGATAATATCAAGTTAATAACTTGGAAATTTCTTAGATGAGATGAGTTGAAATTAACTTATTAAATAAAATTCAATATCTTTATTTAGTCAATATAGGAGTAAGATTGATTGAAGAATAAGAATTATACGAAGGGTTTATTTTATGCAACACTTGGTGCTTTGGGCTGGGGTATTTCTGGAATATGCAGTCAGTATCTTTTTATGAATTATGATGTTGATTCCTCTTGGGTAACAGCAGTTAGAATGGTCTTGTCTGGTATTTTACTTTTAGGTTTTGGGGGTATTAAAGATAAGGATAAGCTTATAAAAATTTGGACTGTTCCAAAAGATGTGTTCTGGCTTTTTGCCTTTGCTATTCTAGGACTTTTGATGGTTCAGTACGCCTTTATCAGTGCAATAAAATACTCAGACACTGCTACTGCAACAGTCTTACAAAGTCTTAACGTTGTTATAATGATTGTTTTTATGTCCATTGTAACAAAAACTATGATGAAATTTTCTCAAATAATAGCAGTCTTTTTAGCTGTTTTTGGAACCTATCTAATTTCTACTGGAGGAAATCCAAGCACCATGAATATATCTACATATGGGTTAATTTTTGGATTACTTTCTGCAGTTGGTGTTATAACTTACACGCTTTTTTCTCGACCTATTATTGTTAGTTGGGGAAATATAATAGTAACTGGATGGGGTATGCTTATAGGAGGCATTGTTATATCAATCATTACAAAGGCTTGGATTATTCCAAAAGAAATGGATTTTATGGGATGGCTCATGATTGCAATAATAATTGTAATTGGTACTGCTGGAGGATTCTCAATTTTCCTTGAAGGTGTAAAACATATTGGACCTGTCAAGGCAACTTTAATAGGATGTATAGAACCTGCTTCGGCAACCCTACTTGCAGCTATATTTTTGGGAATGAGATTTTCATTAGTAGAGTTAGGAGGATTTTTTTGCATTTTGTTGACAGTCTTTTTATCTGCCAAGGACAAGGATAGAGAAAATTAGTAAAGTATTATAAAAAATATCTAATAAAAATTTTTATTAGACATTTCTCAAACTCTCTCTATTTGGATACAATTTAATTCTTAATTTTTTAACGCATAAAGCATCGGTTTAAATACCTATAATTAAAACCCGTTAAAATGTTTCAATAAAAAACCTGTAGCAAATGATATCTATCATCTTTAGTGGAAGGACCAATAAGGAGGGTATTTTTATGAAATATATCTATGAATTCAAAAAAGAATGTGAACAGTTATATAGATAGGGTAAATGACCTGGTACACCTAAAAGAGTTGAAAATACTTTTTACACCTACCTTTTTTTGCTTTCATCATAAAAAAATATATGGTCCAAGTTTTATCCCTTAGACCATATATTATAACTTCTTCCTTAACAACACTTTTAACCGCTAAAATTTTAAGATATACCTCAATAAGTGTTGTTAGATCATATTAAATTATTTTTCTTCACCATAAGGTGGTATTGGAAAAGTAAATCTCTTTCCATTTAACCTAATCCATCTTTCACTCTTGCCGTCAGAAAGTCTTTTATAGTCATGACCATTCATGGCTTCAACTATTGGACCATATGCCCAATGACTATCATTCATATCAATCATAGGTGCAAGTTCTTGTACATGAGCCTTCGCAAAATCTAAATCCGCATATCTATTCAAAATCCTGTTTGTTGAACTTACGACTTCTGCTCTTGTTATATTTTTTTCAGGTTTAAAAGTACCGTCTGGATATCCGCTTATCCATCCTTTTGCTTCTGCTGAACATATTACCTTATATGCCCAATGATTCTTACTTACATCACTAAACTTAAGGTCAGCTTTATCAGCTAAGCTATCAAACCTTGATGCTATTGAAGCAAACTCTGCTCTTGTTATTGGAGCATTTGGTTTAAATGTTCCATCTGGATAACCAGAAACTAATTTCTTTTCACTCATAAATGTCACTGCATAAGCATACCAGTCATTTTCTTTAATATCTTTATAAGGCATAATATATTTTCTGCCCTTTTCTGGTCTTTCCTTTAACAATCTCGCAAACATCATAGTTACTTCTGCCCTAGTCATTGGTTTATCAGGTCCAAAAGTTTTATCGGGATAACCCTTCATATAAGCGTAATGGTCATCAATATTTAGGATTGGTTCTCCTATTTTTTCATAATAATAATATTTATGCTCAGGTTTTGGTTCTGGCTTTGGTTCCGGCTTTGGTTCCGGCTTTGGTTCCGGATTTGGTAAAGGTTTAACTTGATTTTTTACAAGTATTGTATATTGGATTGTTTTATTATCCTTTTGATCTTTGATAATAAAATCCTTACCATCTTCAGTTTGTTCTGCTTTCCATTTAAAATTATAAACTTCTTTTTTACCAGATTGTGAAGTTGCCTTTCCTTTAAAATTACCATAGACATTACCTACAACTGTTAACTTACTTCCATCGGATACATTATCATTCACTTTAATTCCAGGAACTTTTAAATCTAAGGTATCTGAAACACTTGTTACATCCTTATATAAATCAGTAAATTTAGTGTAATTGCCGTTTTTTAAAGTCATTTTTACAATGATTTTATTTCCATCACGCTTAAGATCTCCAGCTTTAACTTCAAAAAGTTTATTTTCTGTTAATGTTGCTTTTAAATCAGCAGGTATTTCTAATCCTTCTGGAATTGTAAGCTCTGCTATAAATTCACTTTTTATATCTTTTGTTGTTATATTGTCAGAATCTCCTGCATAATTATCTTTTAAAAGTTTTATTTGCTTTTTAATACTACTTACATCAAGTCTGCCAGTGTATTCAAGAACATCGCCAGCCTTAACTTCATGTAAGGCATTATGTTCAGTATCATCACCGATTAAAATATCTCCACCTAAAGTAAGTTCTTGTGGAAGATTAACTGTAAGATTAACTGTAAGATTAATTGAGTCATTATCATCTTCACTCTGAGTGAAGTCTTTTCCGTCTGCTGTTTGTTTTCCAGTCCATTGATAATTAAATACTTTTGTTTTTAAATCTTTTGTTGCAACACCTATAAATGTCCCTGATACTTCTCCTTTTACTGTTAAATTACCTTGGGCTGTGTCTTTTACTTTAATATTTGAAATTTCTAAGTCTAATTTGTCATTTACACTTGTTACATCTGTATATAAGTCAGTAAATTTAGTATAGTCTTTTTTAAGTGTCATTTTAACAATGATTTTATTTCCATTAACCTCTGTACTTTCGACTTTAAAAAGATTATTTTCTGTTAAAGTAGCTTTTAAGTCTTTTGGTATTTCTAAACCTTCAGGAATTGTAAGCTCTGCTATAAATTCACTTTTTATATCTTTTGTTGTTATTTCATTTGAAGAATTATTATTGTTTTTATCAAAGTCATCTTTTAAAGATTGTATTTGATTTTTAATTGAAGAAACATCAAGTCTTCCATCAAATGTTAAAAGGTCCTCTTTATCTACTGGATAAATGCTATCATGTTCTGTGTCATAGTCTTCATTAGCCTTTTTAACAAGTAAATCTCCACCAAGAGTTAATTGAACGGGTTTTGAAACCATTATTGTATATTGGATAGAAGAACCATCTTTTGCTTCTGAATCTTTTCCCTCTATTGATTGGTTTCCAATCCACTTAAAGTCGAATTTTTTAATTGTATTGCCATCTTTAGCTACTGCAGAAAAATTCCCTTTAACTTCTCCTTTAATCGTGAATTTTTCACCGTCTTTTATTTTATCAAAATCTTTTAATTTTAGTCCATTAACTGTTACTGAAAGGGTATTATCTTTATCACCTGTTGAAAAAACTGCATCTTTTAATTTTTTATAATCAGTCATTCCGTCTTTAAGCTTAAATGTTACAGTTATTTTTTGTCCTTTTACTTTTGTTTCACTAATTTCAAAACAATTGCCAAGTCCCTTAGCTTCTACTTGTAAATTTTTAGGAGCTTCTACTTCTTTAGGCAAAGTTAAAGTGGCAGTAAATGTTGATTTTGTTCCTGTTAAAGAAATTTTATCAAAGTCTTTTTCTTCTTTATTAAATATTCCTTCAATTAAATTCATTTTATTTTTAATAGAAGATACATTCACTCCACCTGTCAAAGCAAATTCTTCATTTTCAGAAATGATTTTTATATCTTTACTTGTTTCTTTGCTGTCTGACCAAATATCAGAGTCAATTGTTTCTTGTGAAGAAATTTTATTTTCATTAGGAATATTCGGATCATCTTTCCAAGACAAATAGTAAGTTGTATCAGCAGTTATTTGTGGGTTTTCACCCTTCATAATAAAGCTAAAGAATTTATAATCATCAAATCTTATTGCTTTTCCGCCAGCTTCTGCTCTATCTGAAAAATAATCCAGATTTGAAATCACAAAACCTGTTTTTGTTGCATCTTTATCCGGTTTTAATTCGTTATGGTCAAGTCCGTTTAATAAATCAAATAACTTATCATTATATTTAGCCTTTTTATTTAATACTGCAACTTCGCCACCATTTGCATCTTTTTCAATTGTAAAGACATTTGTTTTAGTTTTAAAGATTGACCCTTCGCTAAAAGTTCCCCCATTTGCTGAAAAAGAAACTTTATATTCATTATCAGTGTATTTTGCGTATAAATCTATTTGACTTTGGCCTTCAGTAAAGTTTATTTTTTCTTTTGCATTATAAACTTTTCCGCTTCCGTCAGGAGCTGTTGTCCAGCCTGCAAATTTTTTACCTTCTACATTGAAGTCGGCTTTTTCTTTTACTATATCTTCAAAAGATAAAACTTCTATATTTTGTGCATCTTCACCTGCAGAAGAAATATAGTCTTTTCCGGCTCCATTATGGTAAATAACTGTTTTTCTTTGCCATTTTGCATAAACTTCTGTGTCAGTAGTTAGTTTTTCGTCCCAATTATATGCTTTTTCTTCACCATTAGCTGTCTTGTAGAACCAGCCTAAAAATTTAACACCATTTTTATCTGTTGGATTTTCAGGTTTAACATTTCCTACTACATCATCAAGTTTATAGCCTCTTATTGTTTTAAATTCTTTGTCTGCATTAGTATTATCAGAAAAACTTGCATCAGCATTATTTAATTTAAAAGTTACTTTAGCTCCTGGTACAAAAACGTGTTTTTTATTATCCTTTGATGGATTAACTACTGGATAAATATATTCTTGACCATTTTTATTTATTGGTTTTAATTCATTTATATTACTGTCTTTAAGAGTAAAATAAGATAAATATTCATCTCCATTTTCTTTACCATTTGTTGGAGTTGTAATATTATAGTTGTAAGTAGAATCATAGGCTATTAAATATGATCCACCTGTTACTACATAGGTACTTCCAGTTCCGCGATTTGCTCCACCACAATCAGCATTTTTATCTATTGCATCTGTATTTACAACAGAATTTCCCTTAAAAGTTAAATGACAAGGTCCACTTGTTCTGCCTGTTCCATAAGATGGTGTCCATTGCATATTTGTAGTTTCAAAAGTTGAATCTTCAAAAATAACTTCTCCCGGCTTATAATTAATATTAAGTCCACCGTCAGTGCTGTTTTTTATTATGAATTTTGAATCTTTAACGACTAATTTTTCTGAAACCGTAACTCTTGAGCCATCTGCTGTTACTATCGAGTTGTTTTTTATTTCTGATGGTCCTAGAAGTGCAAATGAATTTTTATATCCTGAAACTCCTTTCGCTTTATACACATAAAATTCAGAATTATCTAAATGTAATCCTCCTTTTAATGTTCCATCCTTTTGTTTACATGGATCAAAATAATACCACACATCTTTAGTTGTAAGAGAAGCATCTTTCATATAAAGTCCTGAATATTGCTCACTTGATCTAAGCTTACCTTCAACATAAACTGTACAACCAATAAACCAAGAATCAGAAGAATAAGAAAATCCTCTACCAGTTTGTTCTTTAGCAGAAATTTGTAACTTATCTTTAGATTTACCATTAATTTTAGCTCCGTCAGCCAAACTAAAAGCTATTTCATTTTTATCTAAAACATAATTTCCGTCGTTTATCTCTGCTCCTTTTTTAACATTAATTGCTGTTTTATAGCCTGACATTGTTAATGTTGTTCCATCAGCAACAGTTAAATGACTTCCTTCTACTAATTCAATTCCAGTTCCATTACCTTGCATAGTTACATCTTCAAGAAATTTTAATGTTATTTTTTTATTAACTGTTATATTTTTTTCAGCTAAGCTAAGAACATTGAGAGTTCCCCCATCATTGATTACTTCCATTGCCTTAGCAAAAGTTTTAACCGGATGTTCTACTGAACCGTCATTATTATCATCGCCTTTTGCAGAATCTAAATAAACTTCTGTTAGATTATTTCCTCCAGGTGCTTTTTCTGCACCACTCATTTTTTCTAGATTTTCAGTTAAAAAAATATCTTTCTTATTAACTTTATCTTTATTCTCACTTAGTTCATCAGTAGGTTTAATAATATTATCTTCTTCTAACTTTGCACTACTTTCCTTAGTATTAAAATCATCAAACGATTTAGTGCTTATATTTTCATTATTAATCGGTAAATTATTACCCTCAGCATAAACCACCTCTATAGATGGTCCTATGATACCTATAAGCATTAATATTGATAGAAATAAAGAAATAATTTTATTTCTCATACAAACGGACACCCCTTTCTTAATTGTATTTGTTATTTGATTATAACACAAAAAATTATATATACATATTTTTTTAGTGTTCATATAAAAGACTGTAAAATAAATTTTTATGCACTAATTATTTCACAGTAGAAAATTTCACAAAACCCCTAGAGATTTTGTTTGCTATGCTTTTTAGTAGTTTTTTAGTTTCTTACTTTGTATCTATCTACATCGATAGCCATGTTAGTGAATTTATTCTCTAAATAAGAAATTTCTGTAGGCCCAAATGAGTTGTTTTGTGTTGTTAACATAACTGCATCAGAAAAATAAATTTCATCTTTTAAGTGTTCTGCTACTCTAAATAAAACACCTTCACCATTTTTTCTTATACCAGCTTGACCTATATATACTTCGTCATCCCCATCATCATTCTTGCCAAATAAAAAATATACTCCACTTTGCTTTAAATCTAGTCTATCCTTACATTTATCAAGATAGGTTCTTGGAATTTTATAAGCAATACCTGTCCAATTTGATAAAGTACACTTTATTCTTCCAGTAACTTCCCCATCCATTAAAAAAAGATTAAAATTTTTACTATTTTTCATTATTTAGCTCCTTGTATATTTTATTGTCATCAATAAAAGCAATCTTTTACCTTAAGCTGTATAAATTCCAGCTTTCATGTTTTAAATATCTATAAATAAATTTTTATATTTCCTCTAATCCTATTTGTTTCAAATAATTATATGTACCATCATAAAACTTAGGCTGTCTAGTAATATCTTCACGAAAACCTTTCGGTATAAATATTATCATTCCTTGCCTTGCTCTTGTGAGAAGTACTCTGTACGTATTTTTAAGAAATAATTTATCTTCATTTTTTAAAAAATTAATCTACTGTATCCATGTGTTTTTTTGTTGAAGCTTAGTCTCGCAGATGAATTATTACTACTAATTATCCCAAGGATATTATCAATATCTCTGTTTACAAATTTATTAATATTATCTTCATAATATGAGTTTAATCTAAACTTGTGTGCTACTTTTGTTTAATAATCTTAAAATCAATAAAATGCTTTTCTTTGACTTAAAGATATAGTATGAATAAAAATTCATATTTGTCAAAAGCCTAGTGATTGAGAATAGACCGATTAATATTATAATTATTTATTTCTATTTTTTGCTATTCATTCCTATTATCATACCTAATAACATCCCCATAGACATCCCAACGGCTAAATTTTCTTTACCTAATGCTATTCCCACAGCAGTTCCTAGACACATACCAATTGCCATACCTTCAGAAATATTATTTTCACTTTTTTGTTTGTCTTCATTAGATTTTTATCCCGTTTTTTTCTTAGCACTAAAAACCGCATAAACAGCAAGAACACATATTAAAAATACAGGTAATATTATTCTTAATATCTCCATATTATATTATCCTTTTAATAAAAAGTATCCAAGTTAGAAAACAATCAATCCTCTATCTTCATAACCATGTTCACTTGTATCATTAGCACACATTATAGGTCTATCAAGAGTCATAATTGTAGCAAGCTCTCCATCTATCTTTTCTACGGATTTTTTATAAGTACTATGATTTTCCCCTTGGTCTTTTTTAATAAAAAATTTACTACTATCCTACATAAAACATCACATGTTTTTTAAAAGAAGGTTATTAAAATTTTTATATAAATAAATATCATATTTATATTTCTCAAAAGCTTTGTATGTGGGAGTAGACTTATAAATTCTAAAATTATTATACTCTTAAAGCAGTAATAAGTATTACGAATGCCATCATTTCTTTTATAGGAAGAAGGTTTTTTGTTGCATAATACCATCACAAACGATGATTTATCACCACCAAGTTTTATTTCAAATTGTGATTTAACGTTCTATTGGGGGTAATTTAAACCGATTCCAAAATTTGTTTTATATTGTTGAGATTTTCAGCAAAATAAATTCCCTCTTGTCGCTCATTGGAAGATAATCCTTTTTCAATCATATGATTCAAAAGTGCTTTCAAATCATTGTAGTACCCGTTCAGGTTGTAGATAATACACGGTGCATCAAGCTGTTTCAATGACACCTTTGATATTACTTCTGTAATTTCTTCTAGTGTTCCCGTACCCCCTGGAAAAGCAATAAAAACTTCTCCCAACTCAATCATTTTATTTTTACGCTCCGCCATATCCTTAGTCACGATTAACTTAGTTAATCCGTCATGCTCAAATTCGTTTTCTATAAAAAATTCCGGCTCTACACCAGTTACTTCTCCTCCTACTTTCAAAACACTATCAGCAATTGCACCCATCAGACCAGATTTTGAACCGCCATAGACTAGTGCATTTCCACTGTTTCCAATCCATGCCCCTAATTCTTCAACTGCTTTTCGTAAACATGGGTCACTTCCTTCGTTTGCTCCAAGATAAACTGTAATATTCATTAAAAATTCTCTCCTTCAAATTCCGAATTATCTAATATCTACTAGCTTCAATTTCACTGCCTACAAGAACCTAAAACTGTCGAGTTATTGGATTGATTGTAAGTCTTTTCCTTTTTTCAAAACTCACTCCCCATAAATTACATCTAATCTTAGGTTAATAGCTGACACATACTTTGCCGTAGATATGTTTTTATATAAAAAAACCAATCTTTTCAATATTTTGGCTACAAATATGCTCCCAAAAACTCCAAAATACTTGTTTTCAAGTGCTTACTCATTTTTTATTGACATCAATGCGACACTCTCCACGTGCGTTGTCTTTTGCTTGGGAACATAATTTTTTATCCTCGTCATTCTTGTAGGAGCACAATTTATCACTGTCATTGTCTTTGGCATTTTTTCTTTTATCTTTAAAATTATTTGAATCTTGACTATCTTTAACTCCTGTTTTGAAATAGAATGTCAAGTCATATGGATGGACTGTTCCGTCTTTGTCAATTCTACCAACCACGACTTTATCGACTATGCTTTCAAAGACTGTTCTATTAAATTCCTCTATAATTTCTCTATTCTCTAAGACCTTTTTAAATTGCTTTAATCTTTCTTTAATAGAGCCTTCATCTTTTATCGTTAGTTCCAATGTTTTCTTTTCAACAAGTAATTCTTCTTTTTGTTTTGTAAGTTTTTTATACTTTTTAGCATAAACTTCTTCGTCTATACTATCTTCTAAATGAAGATCAACTAACTTTCTTTCTTGACTAATGATTCTATTTAATT
>QWCQ01000443.1_pt1 | contig 29409 bp, 28 predicted proteins | sample 1972701 | NCBI WGS metagenome assembly QWCQ01 (sample SAMN09866704, study PRJNA288562) | Human gut metagenome isolate pre4_stool, whole genome shotgun sequencing... | reverse complement strand
AGAACCGCCTGCCCTTTACCGTAATTAAATCCACATCCCCCGGACCGGCGCCGACAAATGAAATCATCTTTTTCTCCCCTTTAACATAAACACGCCGTTATCCGCGCGCAACAGACCCAGTCGATCTTCCCTCGATACGGCCACATACTTCAGGCTAAAATCGTAGCCTTCTTTCTTCAAAAAAACCTTCATTGATTCGGCGTTGCTCATGGTAATGAAATTGCCGGCTATGATGCCGCCTTCATTTAGATGCTCGTGGGCATAATATAAAATGGCTTCCAACTCGCCCCTGCTGCCGCCGATAAAAATGCGGTCGTAGTTTTCATCTTTTAAACAATCCGGCGCCTTTCCCCGGATCACGTCGATTTTCACACCGAAGGCTTCGGCGTTTTTCTCGATTAAATCCACGGCCTCATCCTTCACTTCCGCAACAATGACCTCGCAGCCCAAAGCCGCCGCCGCCACGGATATGGAGCCCGTGCCCGCGCCGATGTCGAGAAAGGAAAGGCCCGGGACAATTTCCATGCCAGCCATGGTTAAAATCCGCACGTCTTCTTTGGTCATGGGCACGTCGCCGCGAATAAAATCGGAATCATTCATCCAGTTCAAGTTCAATCACCGCCAATGCTAAATCTTCGTCTATGAAAATTTCCTCGCCGATGGGCGCGGTCACAATTTTTTCGTTCTCGTAGGAAAGATAGCTCGCGCCGTGGATCACGCCCTTCGCCCCTTTTGCCGCCAAGGCCTTCGACAGATCACTCGCCGTAAAATGTTTGTCCAAAAGCACACAGCTTAAGGGCTCCTGTAAAAGCAGATCGATCTCCGGTTCGCGGCCGTGAAAAGAGAATGCCCGCATCGTCTGCCAAGGAAGGCACAAGGCCGCAGCCGCACATTGCACGCTGCTTAAGCCGGGAATCACCTTGTCTACCTGAATGCCCTTTGCGCGAAAGGTCCCTGCCAGTCCGAAAAACAGGGGATCGCCACTCACGACCACCGCCACGTTTAAGGCGGGATCCATATTTTCCTCCACCTCGCTCAAACGCTTTATCGCCACGATGTCCTTTCGAATGGGCGTTAGCTTTTCCGCCAGGCGCGAAAAGGCCACGACGCGATCCGCTTCTTGAATGGCCGCCACAGCTTCGTAGGTCATTTTCTTTAAATCGCCGGGGCCGGCGCCGACTATGGTAATCATCGCTCCTCCTACATGGTGTAAATCATTGCGCGAATTTTTATGTCCTCGGTTTTTAAGTACAATGGCACCCGCTTTTCGATGCCGCGCTCCATGGCCTCCATAATGTTTTTATAGCCCAGAGCCGCGGCTTTTTTTATGGCCTGATCGGCGGTCTTTTCCTCCTCCACCGCATCCATTTCCGCCACACCGGCCCCCGCCTTGGCCATGTAATAGGCGATGGCTTCCATGCGCCCGTCGGCGACTGCCGAGTGGGTTTGGTAGATGCCGATAGAAACCTTGGCCATTTTTCCCACATGGCCCATTAAGGTAATTTCACGAAAACCCAAATCCCGCGCGAGACACAGGGCGTCGCCGAAGTAATTGGACACCTTTACGACAGGCACATGCAGGCCCAGGGCCCCCGCCCGCTCTTCGCCGTAATTGCCCGGCGTTAAAATCACCGCATCGGCGCCGGATTTTCTCAGCTTCTTCAGTTCCAAATCGATGGTGGCCACATAGGCGCTTTTGCTCATGGGCACCACGAGGCCGGAGGTCCCCAAAATGGACAGGCCGCCGACGATGCCCAACCGTGGATTAAAGGTCTTCTTCGCCAATTCTTCCCCTTCGGGAATGTCGATTTTTATGGCGATGCCTTTATCCATATGCTCCTTCAGCAATTTTTCGATCTCCCGACGGGGCACGGGATTCACGGCGAGCTCCCCGGCCTTTCCCATAAGCCCGTCTTCGGTAAAGGTGCCGACGCCGACACCTCTCTCCCAAACCACATCGCCCGTGTCGGTCTTTGTTATGGTGACGAAGATTTCCATGCCGTTTGTAATGTCGGGATCGTCGCCGCTGTCTTTGATGACGCTGTAAGTGGCCGCACTCTCGCTCCGCATCTGCTCGTAGACGTCGATGGAAAGCACGTCCCCCGCCGGCACTTTTACCTCGACAAGATGGATCGTCTCCCTCTTCTCCAGAGCCTCGATAGCCGCCTTCGCCGCCGCCACGACGCAGGTTCCGGTGGTGAAGCCCAATCGCATGTGCTTACCGTCGACGACGGTGGTCCTCTTCATCGATTAAAGTCCTCGTAAAGAATGGCGTTAAAGACGGAGGCCGCCACATTGCTGCCGCCCTTGGTGCCCACGGTGCGAATGTAAGGCACGGGGTATTCGGCCACCTTTTCCTTGGACTCCGCCGCGCCGACAAAGCCCACGGGAACGGCGATAATAAATTTCGGATGCGCCTTCTTCTCCTCCACAAGTTCCAAGAGGCGGAAGAGGGCCGTGGGGGCGTTGCCGATTATAAATCCCTCGCAGCCCATGGATACGGCTTCTTCCATGGCTACGATGGAGCGAGTGGTCTTTCGTTCGGCGGCGATCTTTGCCACTTCATCGTCGGAGATTAGGGTGACGAGTTCCACTCCCGATGCCGCCAGGGCTTTTTTGTTGATCCCCGCCCGCACCATATTCGTGTCCGTATACACCTTGCCGCCCTTTTTTACCACGGCCCGGGCCGCCGCCATAAAACCGTCGTGAATGTCGATAATGTGGCGGTATTCCACGTCGCCGGTGGTGTGGATCATGCGGCGCACTACGGGCAGCTCCTCGGCCTTAAATTCCACATCGTCTAAGTATTTGTCGATGATGTCCATGGAGGTATTTTCAATGGCCATGGGCTTTTTTTCATACATGGGACCGGCTCCTTTCAAATTGTGTCCACAGTTCTCGAAACCGCGCGTTTTCTTTTTCGCCGCGAACGGCCATGCGAAAGTAATAGCCTTTTAAGGGCGCTTCCGAAAAGGTTCTGAGCAAAATGCCTCCCCTTAAAAAGAAATCGAAACAGGCCTCCACATCACCGCTTTTAAGGCGTACCAAAAGAAAATTCGCTTCCCCTGCAAGGGCCTCGGCGATTTCCGATTCTTCGAAGAGGGCCATAAGCTTCGCACGCTCCGCCGCGATAAATTTGCGGGACTTCGCCATGTACTCGTCGCAATCCTTTAAGCGCAGGCCGCAGGCTTCCGCCACGGCATTTACCGTCCAAGGCAACTGCCGCGCTAAAAAGCGGTCCCGAATGCCGTCGTTCATCACCGCCCAGCCCAGGCGCAATCCGGGAAGGGCGTGGCTCTTTGTGGCGGCTCGTACGGTGATCTGTTTCCGGCAAGAAAGCCCCGCCTTCTGCCCTTCTTCCCCGCCCTTTACGAAGGGAAGAAAGGTCTCATCGGCGAGGAAATACCCGCCGCGGGCGACGACCCCTTCATAAATTTCCGCCACCTCATCGCCGGAGAGGGTATAGCCCGTGGGATTATGGGGATTGGTAATGATCGTGAGGGCCCCATCCGGCATGTGGGCGATAAAATCATCCACATCCAGCCGAAAGGGATGGACCATGGGGTAGGTGGTGATTTCTCTTCCCAGATCCTTCGCAATACTTTCGTATTCGCCGAAGGCCGGTATGGGCAGATAGATTTTTTCGAAGAGAGAAATGCAGATGGCGATGATTTCCATGGCGCCGTTTCCCACGACGAGGCGATTTGCCGCCACGCCCATCCAATCGCCTAAAGCCCGCCGCAGATCCCGGTAAAAGCGATCCGGATAGCGTTCGGCGCCTTCGAGCCCCCGGGCCATGGCTTCCTTTAAAACTTCAGGTGCGCCCAGAGGATTGATATTGGCGCTAAAATCTGCTAAAGGATGCGCACTCTTCCCCTCGTATGTTTTTGTATCGCCGCCATGTTCCAAGGCCGTCTCCTTCCAATAATCAAGCTCATGTACTGCTTCCGCCCGGCGAAGCGCGCGGAATCCGCCGATGCCACCCAGCGCTCCGTTTCAATTTCCTCGAGATAAAGCAGGTGATACCCCGCCGCCTGCAAACGGGCGGCGCTCTCCTCGGCTCGGGTGGTCTTTAGAAGGGCGATGGTATCCACCGCTGGAATGGCCTCGTCTAAATGATCCGTCAAAAGAAAGGATTCGCCCTTTTTCGTCAGGCTTTCCACCACGCCGTTGATCCCCGCGAGAAAAGCGGGGATGCCCGGCACCAATTCTGTTTCGAAATCCGTCGCATCCCCGGCCGCCAGCACTTCGATTAAGGTGGCGTAAATGGTGCCGTCGCCTAAGGTCAAGAGGCAAGTCAGCTCCCCCGCCTTCGTCGCCTCGTCGATGGCATCAAAGGCTTTTTTGTAGTGGGCGGTCGTGACTTCGGTCATTGGGAAATCGAGAAAGATCACCTTCTCGTCATCCACAAACTCTTTCACCCCATCGTAAGCCCGAGATTTTCCCCTATTTATGGGAATAAAAATGTGATCCGCTTCCTGTAAATAACGCAGAGCGCGAAGTGTTAAAAGATCCGCCGCGCCGGGGCCCACGCCGATGCCCACTAATTTTCGCATGGCTTTTTCTCCAAATGGGCGTGAAGTTTCTCCACATAAATGGCCCGCACGAAATCCCAACTGCCCATGCCGCCGGCCACCGGCGTAACGGAAATCCCCGCGACTTCGAAGCGGTTCTTTACGGAATCGTCGTCGCCGAAAATATCGTTTTTCGCGTGATCCCCGGCGAGAAGAAGGAGAGGCGCCAGTTGAATGTCTTTGTATCCCATTTCCTTCATAAAAGAAAGAGGCAGCCGGTCGTCGACGGATCCTTCGATGGTAGAGACCCGGTGGGGCAGATTTTTTTCCTCAAACAATCGGTTTAATTCGTCGTAATCTTTGTCCGCCGCGGTGGGGCTACCGTGGCCCACAAACACCGTGGGCGCCTCGAACCTGTGGCCCACGTCATCGACAAAGCGCAGCAAATCTTTTTCGTCGTGAAAGAGGGCTTCCCCCACCTTCACGCCACGGCTTTTTAACCGCGCAAGCTTGTCGTATTCAACGCCCTCGATTATGTGAAGGGGCTGAATAAAAATCTCTTCCGCATCGACTCCCTCATTTAAAAAACTTTCCACGGCCTCCACTTCGTTTTCGTAGCGAATGCCCGTCTTTTTTTCGTAGCGGTCGATGACCATGCGGGAAGTAAAGGCCACGCGCACGGGCACCTCGACCAACGCTTTTAAGTCCCGAACCACGGGATCCAAATCCCGGCGAAGGGCGTCTTCGTGGGTGGAGCCGAAGGTGGCGATAATCAATGCTTTCATAATCTCTCCTAAATCAAAAAATAAATTGCGGCGTAAATAAGCAGGTACAAGATCGTGCTGCGCCACATGAGTTTCGTGGCACCGTCGATGGCATCGGGCCCTACGGGATTGATGGCTCGGCCGATGGTGGGCTTATACACATATTCGCCGAAATAGTCGTGGCCGCCGCCGAGCTCGATTCCCAATGCACCTGCCGCCGCTGCCTCGCACCAGCCTGCATTGGGGCTTAAATGAGCGCCGTGAAATTCTTTTACCGTAAGAAGTGCGCGCCTCATAAGGGAGGCGGAGCCCGCCGAAAAACACATGAGAAGGGCCGTGAGGCGAGCGGGAATTAAATTTGCCAAATCGTCCAGCTTCGCCGCCCCGTAGCCCGCCAACCGATAGGTTTCGTTGCGATAGCCCACCATGGAATCCATGGTGTTCACCATTTTATAGGCCATGGCGCCGGCGGGACCGAAGAGCGCGGCGTAAAACAAGGGCGCGACAATGCCGTCGGATGTGTTTTCCGCCACGGTCTCCACAGTGGCCTTCACGATCGCCTCTTCATCTAAAGGCGCCGTGTCCCTTCCCACGATTCGAGACAGCTGCTTTCTTCCCTTTTCCACGGACAGGGCCAAGGCCTTTTTCACGCCGTGGGCTTCCTTGTGCAAAGTCTTTGCCGCCAATGCCGTGTAGAGAAGGTAGACGGACAGGACGGTTTTCGCGGGCCCGCTGAATAAACTCAAAAGCCCGCGAATCAAAAGATACATCGCCGCCGTATTCACCAGGGCACAGGCGATGCCCAGGGGCTTCTTCCACCCATCCCGCGCCTTTAAAATCAGTTTGTATTCTGCTGCGATGATCTTTCCCATGCCTACCACGGGATGAGGCAGCCAATCCGGGTCGGCAAAGAGAAAATCCAAGACAAATGCGATCACAAGTTCCATGGTCCGTCCTTTCTGTTTTCAGTTTATCATGGCCGCCCATGCGAAACAATAGAACGGAAAGAAGTCCCGTAAAAACCTGTTTCTTCATGGATTTCCCTTGACTAAAGCGGTATAATAGAGCCATTAATTACAAGGAGGTCATTATGGAGAAAAGAAAATTTAAGCGCATTCTCGTCGCCAACCGCGGCGAAATCGCCATCCGTATTTTCCGAGCTTGTCGTGAACTCGGCATACGGTCCGTTGCTATATATTCAAAAGAAGACAGCCTTTCCCTGTTCCGAACAAAGGCCGACGAATCCTACGAAATCGGCAAGGGCAAAAATCCCGTGGATGCCTATTTGGATATTGACGAAATCATTCATCTCGCCAAAAACAAAGGCGTGGACGCCATTCACCCGGGCTACGGCTTTTTGGCTGAAAACCCCGACTTCGCCCAAAAGTGTGAAGAAGCGGGCATCGCCTTTATCGGCCCGAGAGCGGAAACCATGCGTCAATTAGGGGACAAGATTTCCTCGAAAATCATCGCCAGAGAAGCCGGCGTACAAACCATTCCCGGCGTGGACGATGCCATTCATTCCGACGAAGAGGCATTGAAATTTGCCGAAGAAGCGGGCTATCCCGTCATGATTAAGGCGGCAGCCGGCGGCGGCGGTCGCGGCATGCGCGTGGTCAACAGCAAGGAAGAGCTTTTGGATCAATTCCACTCCGCCAAGAGCGAAGCGAAAAAAGCCTTCGGCAACGACTCCATGTTTATCGAAAAATACCTGGACCGCCCGAAACACATCGAAGTCCAAGTTTTAGGCGACGTCTACGGCAATGTGGTTCACCTCTTTGAACGGGACTGCTCCATTCAACGGCGCCACCAAAAGGTCATCGAATTTACGCCGGCCTTCTCCATTCCCGATCAACTGCGCCAAGACATTTGCAACGACGCATTGAAGATCACGAAAAATTTGGGCTACCGCTCCGCCGGTACCGTGGAATTTCTCGTGGACAGCGCCGGCAACCACTACTTCATCGAGGTCAATCCCCGTATTCAAGTAGAACACACGGTTACCGAAATGGTGACGGGCATCGACATTATTCAAGCCCAAATCCAAATCGCACAAGGCTACGCCCTTTCCGATGCGCCCATCGACATTCCGTCCCAAGAAAGCATCGAACGCCGCGGCTTCTCCATCCAGTGCCGCGTCACCACCGAAGACCCGCTGAACAACTTTGCACCGGACACGGGACAAATTACCTTGTACCGCTCCTCCTCCGGCTTCGGCGTGCGCTTAGACGGCGGCAACGGCTTCCAAGGCGCCGTCATCAGCCCCTACTACGATTCCCTCCTGGTAAAGGTCATTACCCAAGGCCGCACCTGGGAAGACACGGTCAATAAATCCATTCGTTCCCTGCGGGAATTGAAAGTCGGCGGCGTAAAAACCAATCTCGGCTTCTTGCTCAATGTATTGAATACGAAGGAATTTAAAGAAGGCACCTGCGACACGGGCTTTATCGCCGAACACCCTGAGCTCTTCGACATTAACACGTCCACGGACAAAGAGCTCCGCGTCATGGAACACATCGGAAACATCGTGGTCAACGAAAATTCCGATGCGAAAAAAACCTTCGACGTGCCGGTGGTTCCCCCCTTCAAGGAAGAAAGCTACAAAGGCTCCAAGCAAATCTTCGACGAATTAGGCGCCAAGAAGCTTTCCCAATGGATTTTGGATCAAGACCGCCTACTCTTAACGGACACCACCATGCGAGACGCCCACCAATCCTTAATGGCGACCCGTATGCGCACCATCGACCTTTTGAAGGTCGCCAAGTCCATGAACTACAACATCAAAGAAATCTTCAGTATGGAAATGTGGGGCGGGGCTACCTTCGACGTCGCCTATCGTTTCCTCCACGAAGATCCCTGGGAACGGCTGGATCTCTTGAGAGCTGCCATGCCCAATCTCTTAATGCAAATGTTGGTTCGCGGCAACAACACCGTGGGCTACAAAAACTATCCGGACAATGTGGTCAAGAAATTCATTAAAGAATCGGCGGAAGGCGGCATCGACCTGTTCCGCATTTTCGACTCCCTGAACTGGATCGAAGGCATGCGCCTGGCCATTGAAGAAACCATCGCCAACGGCAAAATCGCCGAAGGTACCATGTGCTACACCGGCGATATCTTAGACGAAAGCCGCGACAAGTACACCCTGGAATACTACGTCAATCTCGCAAAACAACTGGAAGATGTGGGCTGCCACATTATCGGCATTAAGGACATGAGCGGCCTCTTGAAGCCCTACGCCGCCGGCAAATTGGTCCGCGCGCTGAAAAACGAAGTGTCCATCCCCATCCATCTCCACACCCACGACACCACCGGAAACGGCGTCGCCACCGTCTTAATGGCGGCTGAAGCCGGCGTAGACATCGCCGATACGGCCATTAACTCCATGAGCGGGCTCACCTCGCAACCGGCCCTGAACTCCGTCGTGGCCGCACTGGAAAACACCTCCAGAAGCACGGGCATCGACCTGGATGCCATCGACCGCATTTCCGCCTACTGGGCTGCGGTTCGTCCCGTTTACGAACAATTCGAGTCGGATCTCAAGAGCGGTACCACGGAAATCTACAAATACGAAATTCCCGGCGGCCAATACTCCAACTTGAAACCCCAAGTCGAAAGCTTCGGCCTGGGCCACAAGTTCAAGGAAGTGAAGGAGATGTACAAAGACGTCAACCAAATGGTCGGCGACATCATCAAGGTTACGCCGTCTTCGAAAATGGTCGGTGACATGTCCATCTTCATGGTTCAAAACGAATTGACCCCTGAAAATATTTACGAAAAAGGCGCCAATCTGGACTACCCGGATTCCGTCGTCACCTACTTTAAGGGCATGATGGGCCAACCTTACGGCGGCTTCCCGGAAAAATTGCAAAAAATCGTCTTAAAAGACGAAAAACCCATTACCGTTCGTCCGGGCAAACTCTTGGATCCCGAGGATTACGAAGCGGACAAGGCCCACTTAAAAGAAATTATGGGCCACGAACCCACGGAACGCGACGTTACCAGCTACTCCCTCTACCCCAAGGTCTTTGACGAATACGCCAAGAACTTCAGCAAATACGATCAACTCTGGCGCATGGGTTCGGATATTTTCTTCCACGGTCTGCAAGAAGGCGAAACCGCCGAAGTGGCCGTCGGCGAAGGCAAGAAAATGATCGTCACCTTAGTCGAAGTGGGTCGCCTGAAAGAAGACGGCACACGCACCGTGACCTTCGATATTAACGGCTCCAGACGCAGCGTCGACATTACGGACAACACCCGCCCCATGCCCACCACCGGCGGCAGCGGCATCTTAATGGCTGATGAAAGCAATCCTCTGGAAGTCGGCGCCTCCATCCCCGGCACCGTTGCGAAAATCAACGTGGCCGTCGGCGACGAAGTAAAGGAATCACAACCCCTCCTCGTCTTGGAAGCCATGAAAATGGAAACCAACATTATCTCCCCCATGGACGGCATTGTGGAACACATTTCCGTCAAAGAGGGCGACAGCGTCGAAAGCGGTCAATTGGTTCTGGAATTAAAAGAAAAATAAATTTGTTTCGCAAGCAAATACAAGAGCCCCCGAAAAATCGGGGGCTTTTCTCATGGAAAAAGCAGCGACATTGAGGCCGCTCTTTATTCTATTTCTTCTGTTTTCTTCGGGCATTTAAAATAAAAGGTGCTGCCGTCGCCGAGTTTCGACTTCACGCCGTAGGTAAAGCCGTGAAGATCCAAAATGTTTTTGCAGATAAACAGACCCAGACCCGTGCCCACCACTTGCCGCTCGTGATTGTCCCGGCCGCGGTAGAATCTGTCCCATATCTTGTCTTGATCCCCATCCGCCATGCCTCGGCCGTAGTCCCGAACGCAGTAGGTGATTTGATCCTTCTGCTCGATCATGTAAATGTCGATCTGTTTTTTGTCCGTGGAGTAGTTTACCGCATTGGTAATAAAATTATAGATGACCTGACGCATTTTGTTTTCGTCGCATACCACCGATCCCTTCCCGTGAATGAGAAAGGTGTAGCCGGTGCGCTCCAGATTTTTAAAGCGGCAAAGCACATCTTCCGTCAGCGCCTTTAAATCCACCGCATCCAAATTCAGCTGCCCCAAGCCCGATTCCACACGGGAAAGATCCAACAGGTCGTTAACGAAGTGGGTAAGGTAGTCCGCTTCTTCGATAATGGTCTGTACGTGTTTGTCTCGAAGTTCTTTATTGTCTCCGGAAATGTCGCGAATCATTTCGCCGTAGGATTTAATGACCGTAAGCGGCGTCTTGAAATCGTGGCTCACGTTGGCGATAAGGTCTTTGCGCATTTCCAGGGCATCGGTTAATTCGCCGGTGGCGTAGTTCAAGGTGCGGGCCAAGTCGTTGATCTCCGTGTAGTCCTGTTCTTTAAACTGCACGTCGTAATTCCCCTGGCCCAGGGCTCTGGCGGTCTTCGCCATGTCTGACAAAGGGCGGGCCAGACGGGAGCTCAGATACAAGGACAGGATAAAGGCCACCATGAGGGAAATAATGCTTACGATAATCAGCTGATCCTTCAGTATTTCCACCGTGGAATCCACGGGATCCACATTGGCGGAGACGGCGAGGAAGTACTTCTGCCCCGCCTCTTCCCCCAGATAAGATACGTATAAAATCGTGGAGGCATTTTCGTTTTTGTAATCAGCCACGTAGGTTTCTTCCGTCTTGTCGTTCTTTAAGAGGGGCTGAAAGTAAGTAAAGAAATCGTCGCCGCTAATGGTGGGTTGGTAAATGTAATCCAGGGGATTTAGGGGAAAGACCAAACCGCCCCGATCGTTGTACACCTGAAGGCTCAGGTTTTTTTCGAAGCTGTAACGCAACAAGGTATCTTCGAAATCTTCCTTGCCGAAGAGGCGGGTCACGGTGCGGCCGACTTTTTCCGTGTCGCGGATTTTCATGGACTTGTAAAAAGAATTGATAAATACGATTTGCAACAGCCACAAAAGGAGCAAGATAAATAAGGCCATACCGGAAAAGTACAGCCAAAATTTTACGCGGATGCTCTTTTGATCCACGATGGTATCCCGTGTCACGATTCGTCCTCGCCGACAAATTTATAGCCCACGCCGCGCACGGTGACGATGTAGCGGCGATAGGGTTCGATGCTGTTTCGAAGCATTTTAATGTGGGTGTCCACGGTGCGGTCGTCGCCGTAAAAATCGTAGCCCCACACTTTATTTAAGAGCTTCTCCCGGCTCAAGGCGATGTTTTCGTTTTCGGCGATAAAAACCAAGAGGTCGAATTCCTTCGGCGTCATTTCCACGGGCTCGCCGTCTACGTAGACTTCCCTGCCGTCCAGGTCGATGGAAAGCCCCTTAAAGTCCAGCACGTGATTTTCCTTTACGCTGCTGTTGCGCTTGGCGATGACCGAGAGGCGGGCCATAAGCTCCTTCGGCGAAAAGGGCTTCACCACGTAATCGTCGATGCCGATTTCAAAGCCGTAGAGCTTGTCGTACTCCTCCCCTCGGGCGCTGAGCATTAATACGGGAATATCTTTATCTTTTTTTATTTCTTTATAGGCGCTGAAGCCGTCCAGGCGGGGCATCATAACGTCCATGACGATGACGTCGAAATCATCGCTCTTGCACATTTCCACGGCTTCCATGCCGTCGACGGCTTCCGCCACTTCGTAGCCTTCAAATTCCGCGTAGGTTCGGATCACTTCTCGAATCTTCGCTTCGTCGTCTACGACCAATAGTTTATACATAGGCACCTCTTTCCGATACCTATTATACTATAAATCCTGCCTTATAACTTTGAGGAGTAGATTCCCTTTTTCGGAAAGCGCAGGCGGAAGGTACTGCCGTGGCGAAGTTGGGACTTCACGTCGATGGTGCCCTTTAGGCTGTCCACATTGTGTTTGACGATGGCGAGGCCCAGGCCCGTGGATTTCTCGTTGTAGCTGCGGGATTTGTCCGCCATGTAAAAGCGCTCGAAGATGCGGCGCTGATCGTCGTAGGAAATGCCGATCCCCGTGTCCTGAATGGTGACGACAAAGCTGGATTCGTCCTTTCCGTCCAAAACGATGCGCACATTGCCGCCTTTGACATTGTAGGCGATGGCATTGTCCACTAAATTGCCGATCAGCTCCCGCATAAGATCCGGGTGGGTGTAGAGGCGATTGTCCCGATCCGGTTGAAAGCCCAGATGGATGTCCTTCGCCGCGGCGTCGGGCTCGTAGGATTTCAACACGTCTTTTACCAACACTTCCATGTCCACGACGCGATACTCTTCCGGGCGATTCTTCTCTTCCAGGCGGCTCATGCTGATAATGGCGTTGATCAGCTCAAAGAGCTTGTTGGACTCGTCGAGAATAATGTCTAAAAATTTGTTTCGATCTTCCTCCGCCACCATGCCCGAACGCAAGAGCTCCGCGTAGCCGGAGATGGAGGTGAGGGGGGTTTTTAATTCGTGGGTCACATTGGATGTAAATTCCCGACGACTGCGCTCGGCCAAGCTCTGTTGGGTCTCGTCGATCATTAGGATCAACATGCCGTAAAAGGCGCCGACCTCGTTAAAGATGGGATCGAAGAAAAACTTGATCACTACGCCCTCCATGGCGATTTTTTGCATGTCGTCTTTTTGATTGTCGAAGGCCCGGGAAAAGGCATCGTAAAAATTGCGCTCCCGGCACAAATAGAGCAGATCTTTCCCCTGAAAATTAATGTAGAGGGAGGCATTTAACAGCTTGACCGCCGCCTCGTTTATGGAGAGGATTTTTCTGTCCTCGCCCACGAGGATCACGCCCTCGGTCATGTTCTCCACCATGTCGTTTAAGCCCGTGAGCCTGGAAGTCAGGCTCTCCAATTGATGGCGTTCCCTTGAGGCTTCTTTCTTCAGGGCCTCTTCATAGGTTTCGTGAAGAGGGCTCAGTTCCAACTTGAATTCCGGATCCTGAACGTAATGGCGGTAATTTTGAATGAGAAAAACCCCTTCTTCTTCCTCTCGCTCCATGCGATAAAGGATGAGCAGATAGAGAGCCATGCCGCCGGCCACGGTGGCGATGATGGTGTAGGACAGGTAGTGGAAGGTGGAGGCCATCATGCTGTCGTGGGCCATGAGAATGATGAGCATGCCGCCGTCTTCAAAGACCGTGGTCTGAATGTATTGGGTTTCGAGAAAGCCCTTGTGGTACACTTCCCAGCCGGCGCTTGTCCTCTCTTTAAGGGGGCTTTTTTTCGCGTAATCCGTCAAGGCATCGGTGCGCTTGGAAAGGCTGTTGGTATAAAGCACCTCGCCCTCGCCGTTTAAATAGACGAGGTTGTCGTCTTTGTCCGTAGCGTGAAGATTTAATTGATGGAGGCGGGCGGCTTCGTTGTCCGCTTTTTTTAAGTTGCCCGTCAGAGCCTCGAGGCTCTTTTCGTTATAACGAATCCCTCGATTGTGATAGTCGAGGGATGCGGAAATTTGAAATATAAAGGCGACCATAAACGCCATTAAAAAGCTGAATCGTCGTATCTTTTCGTTCATTCCTTGTATCCTACTTTGTAGCCGATGTTTCGCACGGTTTCAATGAGCGAGGCCTTGTCTTTCAGCTTGTGCCGCAAAGAGGCGATGTGCACGTCAACGGTGCGAGACTCTCCTTCGAAATCGTAGCCCCAAACCTGGGCCATAATGGTCTCCCGATTCAGGACGATGTTTTTGTTTCGGAAAAGGTAATACAAAAGCTCGAATTCCTTATAGGTTAGGGTAATGGGTTCGCCGTTTACAAGCACCGTACGCTTTTTGTTGTCGATGACGACGCCGTCGATGGCGATGGACCGGCCGCTCTCTTCCTTCGGGCGGGCGCGGCGCAAAACGGCCTTCACCCGCGCCACCAACTCCAGCACGCTGAAAGGCTTGACGATGTAGTCGTCCGCCCCCTTGTCCAGACCCACGATTTTATCCAGCTCCGAAGATTTCGCCGTGAGCATAATGACGGGAATATCTTCCGTCGTAGGATTTTCGCGGATCCGACTCAAGATCGAGAGCCCGTCTTCCCCGGGGAGCATAATGTCCAGAAGAACGAGTGACGGCACTTTTTCGCGCATGGCCTCAAAGAGTTCTTCGCCGGATGCGAAGCCCTGCACGTCGAAATCGCTGTTTTTTAGGGCATAGACGATTAAATCCCGAATGTTGCCCTCGTCTTCTACACAATAAATCATATTACACCCCGAATGTTTCTACGCCTAAGTAATCCTTGTGGTGACCGGTGAGGGAGAATACAACCCACTCGCCGATGTTTTGTGCGTGATCCCCGACCCGCTCCAGGTATTTGGCGATCTGCAAAAGATCCACCGACTCTTCCGGATCATCCTGTCCGTTTTGAAGTTTGTGGATGAGCTTTTCCCGCACTTGAACGAAGAGATCGTCCACCACATCGTCGTGATTGATGCATTGGGTGGCCAAGTCTTCGTCTTTTGTAATGAAGGCGTCGACAGCCATTTTAATCATGGCCGTGGATTCTTCAAACATGCGCGTGATTAAATCCGTGGTGACGGACAGGGGTTTGTCGTCCATGGTGAGGGAAATTTCGCAAATGTCCTGTGCGTGATCGCCGATCCGCTCCAAGTCCGTAATGATCTTTAAGGCCGCGGAAATAAAGCGAAGGTCCCCGGCCACCGGTTGCTGCTTCAAAAGGAGCATAAGGCACATGTCCTCGATCTGCCGTTCCATGCGGTCCACGTCCCGATCGTTGTCGGATACGGAAATAGCCAGATCCTTGTCACGGTTCTTTAAGGCCGTCATGGCATCGGAAACGGCTTGTTCCACCGTGGCCGCCATTTTTATAAGCAGGGTATTTAATTCGTCCAGTTCTAAATCGTATTGTTTTCTCATGTCATCCCCCTATTAACCGAAACGACCGGTAATGTAATCTTCCGTCCGCTTATCCCGCGGATTGGAGAACATTCGCTCCGTCGAATCCATCTCAATGACTTCTCCCGTAAGGAAAAACGCCGTCTTGTCCGACACCCGCGCCGCCTGTTGCATATTGTGAGTGACCATGACAATAGTATAATCCTTTTTTAAATCCTGTACCAGTTCTTCGATCTTTAATGTGGAAATCGGGTCCAGCGCCGAGGTGGGCTCGTCCATTAAGAGCACTTCCGGTTCCACGGCCAAGGCCCTGGCGATGCAAATCCGTTGTTGTTGCCCGCCGGAGACTTCCGTGGCCCGTTGGTGGAGCTTGTCTTTGACTTCTTCCCAAATGGCGGCGCCCTTTAAGGAGCGCTCCACGATTTCGTTCAGATCGTTTTTGTTTTTTATGCCGTGGGTTCTTGGACCGTAGGCGATGTTGTCGTAGATGCTCATGGGAAAGGGGTTCGGGTTTTGAAACACCATGCCGACCCGCTTTCTCAAAAGATTCACGTCGTAGCCGGGGTCGTAAATATCCTGACCGTCTAAGAGCATGTGGCCCTCAATGCGGCAATCTTCCACCAAGTCGTTCATGCGGTTCAGGCACTTTAACATGGTGGATTTCCCACAGCCCGAGGGGCCGATAAACGCCGTGATCTCATTGCTCTTTATATCCAAATTGATCTTCTTTAACGCTTGAAAATCGCCATACCACAAATCCACGTCGCTGACGAACAGTTTTGTCTCACTCATTTAATTGCCTCCTGCTAATTTCGATCCGATTAAGGAACTTAATGCGTTAATTAAAAGGGTTAATACGATCAGAACAAAGCCCGTGGCAAAGGCCTGGTCCACAAACAACCCTTCCGTAGAAAGGACGTACATGTGAAGGGAGAGGGTGCGGCCCGAAGACAATAGGCTCGTAGGCATATCGGTGGTCGTCCCTAAGGTAAACATTAATGCCGCCGTTTCGCCGACGCAGCGGCCGATGGCCAAGATGACGCCGGATAAAATCCCCGGCACGGCCACGGGAAGGACGACGCGAATAATGGTGCGAAGTTTTCCCGCGCCCAGGGCGAGGGAACCGCTGCGCAAGCTGTCGTTTACTGCCATTAAGGCCTCTTCCGTAGAGCGGATAATTAAGGGCAGAATCATAATCGACAAGGTAAATACACCGGAAAGAATGGAATAGCCAAGCTTCAGGGCAATGGAGAAAAACAACATGCCGAAAAGGCCGTAGAGAATCGAGGGAATCCCGGAGAGGGTTTCCGTGGTGAGGCGAATCACTTCAACGATGCGGCTGCCTTTTTTCGCGTATTCCACCAAGTAAAAGCCGGTGAAGACGCCTAGGGGCGTTGCGATTAAAAGAGAGAGCACCACGACGATCAGGGTGGTGATAATGGCGGGGAACATAGACACGTTCTCGGTGGTGTAGGTCTTTTCAAACATGGCCGGATTTAAATGAGGTACCCCTTTGAGTACGATGTAGCCGACGAGAACGATTAAGACGGCAAAGGTAATAAAGGCCGACGCGAGGATAAGCCCGCGAACGATGGACGAGCGCGTTTTCATTAGTCCATCCTCCTTTTTACAACATTAAAGATAAGATTGATCAGCAAGATAAAGATGAAGAGAACCACGCCGGTGGCGATCAAGGCTTCCCGATGGGCGCCGGTGGCGTAGGCCATTTCCAGGACGATGTTGGCCGTCATGGTACGGGTGCCCATTTTTATGCTCTCAGGCACAATGGGTTGGTTTCCGGCGATCATGATGACCGCCATGGTTTCGCCGATGGAGCGACCGATGCCTAAAATAATCGCCGCCAAAATCCCCGACTTCGCCGCCGGTACCACCACGCGCATTAAGCTGCGTTCGTGGGTGGCGCCCAGGGCGATGGAGCCTTGGTAGTAGGACGTGGGCACGGAGCGCAGAGACGATTCGGAGAGGCCGATAATCGTGGGAAGAATCATGATCCCCAAGAGCACCGATGCCGTAAAGACCGTCATCCCCGTGCCGCCCCACCAGCCCCGCACGATGGGTACGAAGACCATCAAGCCGAAGAAGCCGTAAATAATCGAAGGGATCCCGGCCATGAGGTTCACTGCGGGCTTTAAGATTTTGTAAAGCCGACTCGGGCAGTAAAAAGCCATGAACACGGCGGTGAGCACCCCGATGGGCACGCCGACGATAATGGACCCGATGGTGACGTAGACGGAGCCCACGATCATGGGCAGAATACCGAAGGACGGCGGCGCGGCCGTAGGCTTCCAATCCGTTCCCATTAAGAATTTGGCGATCCCCGTCTCTAAAATAAAGGGCACGCCGTTTTTAAAAATGAAGTAGCAAATAACGATAATGGATAAAACCGAAATAAGGGAGCACAGTAAAAAGATAAACTCCCACGTTTTTTCAAAACCTTTTGAATGCATGGTTCTCCTCCTTTTCATGGATACTTTACCAAGCTATTCTTAGGAAAAGATATGGCTTATGTAAAGTCTATGTAAACAAAAAAACAGGTGTCCGAAGACACCTGCTGTGATTTGTTTATTTTGCAAGATCGCCCCATGCGGTCATGTCGCCTTTGAAGATGTTCTTGATTTGTTCCATGGTAATGTCTTCAGCCGGATTGTCTTTGTTGACGATAACGGCGATGCCGTCTTGTGCCAAGACCGTACCTTGTACTTTATCTTTTTCTTCATCTTTGAGATCGCGGGAGCTCATGCCGATTTGTGCCGTTCCTTCGGCTGCTGCGGTGATCCCTGCAGAAGAACCGTTGGATTGAATTTGAATGTTGGCGCCACTGTTCACTTTCTTGTAGGCTTCAACTAATTTTTCCATTAAGGGGGTAACGGATGTGGAGCCTGCTACGGTGATTTCGCCGCTGACATTGCCGGGGGTGTAATCTTCCGCTTGTTCGTTCTTTACATAGCCTTCTTCTTCGGCGATGGCTTGGCCGTCTTTCGAGAGAACGAATTTCATGAAGTCGGCTTCCAGGGAACCTTCCTTCGGTTCACCTTTGGTAACCAAGAGGAACGGACGTGCCAGTTTGTATTCGCCGCTTAAAATGTTGGCGGGGGTTGCTTCTACGCCTTCCAAGGTGAGGGCTTTCACCGTTTCGTTTAAAGAGCCCAGGGAAATGTAGCCAATGGCCGAGGGGTTGCCTGCAACGGTGGTCATAACGCCGTTGGTGGAGTTTTGTACCGAGGCCGATGCCGTGGTGTTGTCAACTTCTTGATCGCCGTTCTTTTCTAAAAGACCGGTGATTTCAGTAAAGGCGCCGCGGGTACCGGAGCCGTCTTCACGGGTGATGACGGCGATTTGACCCAGCTTATCCAGATCGCCTGCTTCCGCGCCCTTGGATGCGTTGGCAGTGTTTTGGGTGTTGTTTGCTGCTTGATCGTTGCCGCCCTTGGCGTTGTTTACGGAGCCACCGCAAGCCACAAGACTCAGTGCCAAAAGAGATGCTCCAATGGCTAATTTTACGTTTTTAAATTTCATCGTTTGATTCCTCCTATAAAAAATCTTCATCAACTAAATGCATTGTATCGGCTCCCTATTAAACCGATATGATTTCAATGTAAAGACGATGTAAATCTTTTCGGAGGCGGAATTTATAAGAGTTCGTCGATGTCGTGAATCATGTCTCTCGGTTCCATGTCCGAAGGGAAACGTCCGCGCAAATGGCCCTCGCGGTCAATGAGGAATTTTTCGAAATTCCAATGGATGGGATCGTCCCCTTCCGTTAAAGCGGCAAAGAGCGGATGGGCATTGTCCCCCACCACGTCGACTTTAGAAAACATGGGAAAGGTAATGCCGAAGCGGGATTTTACAAATTCCTCGATTGCCGACTCGTCTTTCGGCTCCTGGGCTCCGAACTGATTGCAGGGAAAACCGAAAACGACAAAGCCGTCGTCTTTGTAGCGCTCATAAATGCGCTGGAGCCCTTCGTACTGATGGGTGCATCCGCAGAGGCTCGCCGTATTCACAACGAGAACCACCTTGCCCTCGTAATCGCTGAAATCGACGGTCATACCGTGAATGTCTTTGGCGGAAAATTCGTAAAAATTCATCTAATCCCTCCCTTCTATTTAGTATACGCTAAATCAACACCTTTCTCAATTAAAATGCAAACATTTTCCGCCATTCCCCATACAATTAGCATCTTTTGATGCTTTGAGACAAAAAAGGAACCCGGCTTTCGCCAGATCCCCAATAATCAACATCACAGTCAAATGTAGCGACTCTATATCACCGGATTAAACCAAGACTAAGGACCATCAGATAGGCTCGAATCGCAGATACGATGCCTTGATACAAACTTCCCTCGCCGAGGCCTAGGCCTGTAAAGATTAACAAGAGGAACACATGGGGTGCCGATAAAAGAATTAGTATGACCCCTATGAGGAGATTTTTAGGCGTAAAGAGCAAACCCATAATCATGGCGATAAACGATATTAAGAAAAAAATGGACCAGAGAAGATCGCCTTGATCCATCACGACACCTCGTGCTAATAGAGAGGTTTTGGACAGGTCGCTTTCGGGGTAAAACCATGCCAGGACAAACAGCCCCGCTGCCAATAGGCTAATGGCGTAAAAACAGCGTCTTTCTAAGGCGAATTTTTGGCCAAGTCTATTTTTACTCTTCATACGCCGCCTCCAATCATTTCGATTCCCTTATTTAAAAATGGAACCTTGCCGTCTGAGCTGTTTTATTAACCGACATGATGGGAATGGTTCGATTCATGTCATCGATCCATGGTTGACTGCCTTCACAATTGTTTTCTATGAGCCGTGGCAACCTCTATGGATTTAGAATCCTCCATTCTCCCTGTTCTCTTATATCGATTCCCCTTGCGTGTAGGCACCGGCCTTTCTCCCCACCTGATAATATTATAATAATTTGGCTCTATAATATCCATTGACTTTCCTCGATACTTCGACCCAGAATCCGCTTGTTTGCACGATTCCGTTCCTTTTTGGGGGATCGAGGGAGTTTCTCGGGAAGATGGATGTTCCTGATGCCGAGCAGCCCGAGATCCGTGTAGCCGTAAAGCGTCTTTGTGTAAACGATCTGATCTCTGGTAAACAGACCTTCCTTCAGAGCGTAGCCGACACAGGCATCCAGCGACCACCCGTCTTCGAAGAACTTTCTCTCAACAAACGAGAAGAAATCGGCTTTCTCGAGAAACTTGTAGTGCCTGCAGCACACCTGGCGGTTTTTCTTATAAGTGGCTTGTCCGGCGGCGGCTTTATAGGGGAGGATGTTTCCTTTGTACAGTACCACTGTTCCCCCCTTGATCTCATTGCGGACAGTGTTCGGCGCGCAACTAATCTCTCCGGCGATCCTGTTGACGCTCCAGCCGTCCTTGAGACGGGTCTGTATCAACGCCCTGTGCTCAAATGAAAGATGTTGTCCCTTCCTGTGCTCAGTTGTGGTAGAATGCAGGCGGTCCATAGGGCTTGACTCCTTGTGAATGTGGTTTGTGCTATTACATTTTACCAAAGAGCTGCCTCATGGGCTCTTTCTTGCTACATGCTCAACTTGATTTTACAATCGGCCTATTTATTTTTTCAAATAGATACATAAACTTTTCCATGTTCTTCCGCCATCTATGCTTTCAATTACATAAATTTTCCTCTCTTTTCCATTTCAAAATATTCACGCACTCATATCATATAATTTTTTGTAATATCCATTTTTCTCTAATAATTTTTCATGCGTACCTTGTTCAACAATTCTCCCCTTATCAAAGACTAAAATATTATCGCAATCTTTGATTGTATTTAATTTATGAGCGATTACTATAACTGTTTTGTCTTTGGTTATATTGCTAATTGCTTTCTGTATTAGGTTTTCATTTTGAATATCTAATGCTGAAGTAACCTCATCAAGCAAAACAATTGGGGCGTCCTTAATAATTGCTCTTGCTATTGATATTCTTTGTTTTTCACCACCCGATAGCAGCTTCCCGTTTTCACCGATTGTAGTCATATATCCATCAGGTAAATTTGATACAAAGCTATCGCAATTCGCTAATTTTGCAGCCTCTATTACTTCATCATCCGTTGCGTTTTTATTTCCCAGTCGAATGTTATCCATGATTGTTCCATCAAACAGTAATACATCCTGAAAAACTACGGAATAATATTGCAATAAGGATTCATCATCTACCTTTGAAATATCAGTTCCCGCTAAAAGTACCTTGCCTGATCTTGCTTTATAAAATCCGGCGGCTAACTTCAATACAGTCGATTTACCGGAACCTGAAGAACCTACCAATGCTGTTTTTGAACCAGATTTTACTGTAAATGTAGCATTTTGAAGAACATCTTCATCCTCATATCCGAAAGTTACATTATCAAACTTAATGCTCATATCATCTTCTTTTGCATAAAATGGCTCAACATTGATATGCTCTTTTTTTATATCATCAATTCTTTTAACCAATACATCTGTAGAGAAAATCTCTGTTAAAGAATTCATCAATGCGTGAATAGGATCATATATTAAACCAGCAGAAAACAAGAAAATAATGTATGTGAATAAATCAATTTCTCCATGCAACAGCAAATAAGCTCCTACCAAAATTACGGTTGCTATACCTAATTTAAGAATCATCTGTGCTGACGCTAAAATTGTTGCAGAAAACAATTCAGATTCTCTCTGTTTCTTTTCAAACGCATCCAACTGAATTTTTATAGATGTTTTCTGTTTTTCTTCCAAAGAAAACGACTTTATCTCCTTAATCATTTCAAGTGTTGTTTGTATTTGATCAGACGATGCCAGCTTTTCACTTTTAAACTTTTCATTGTATCTCTTTTGAAGTTTTCTGGATAATAGAACTACTGCAAAAGCAATCGGTATTACCCAAAATAATGACATTGCCATTTTAAAGTTAAATATTAACATCGACAGAAAAATCACTATTGTGGACAACAATGTTCCATAACACTGAGGAATAACATGAGCCAAAGCATGTTCAATCCCCGATGTATCTGTCATTACTACGGTAGTAAGATCAGAAACATCTCTTTTTGCAAAAAATTCTAATGGAAGTTTTCTTAGAAATTCTGAAATACTAACTCTTCGATTTGCACTTTCTTGATAAATATCAATAAAGTTTTTTGTGTATTCTACATACGATAGCAAAATCATAAGTAAAATTACTATCGCAGATACCCCTAAATACATTACAATAGGCAATTCGGCACTATGATTTTTATTTGTAATGATTGAATACATTTGCAATAATACATAAGCACATATTCCAACAGGCAGCATTTTAGAAATATTGGATAATGCGTTAAATAGTATACCTTTTTTAATCAGCATTGCTTCAGCATCAGACAAAGAGTATTTTTCTTGTATTTTATCGAACATTTTATAGCCTCCAATCTGAAGCACTCTGATATTGTTTCCACATATTTGCGTATGCTCCATTGTTTTCAACTAAATCATTATGAGTACCTTGCTCAACGATTTTCCCTTTTTCCATAACAATTATTTTGTCAGCATCAATTACAGTATTTAACCTATGAGCTACCAAAATTACTGTTTTATTCTTTGAAATTTCCGTAATCGCTTTATTGATATAAAATTCGTTTTCAGCATCACAACCTGATGTTGCTTCATCAAAAACAATAATTGGAGAATCTTTAACAAAAGCTCTTGCCAGCGCAATTCTCTGTCTTTCTCCACCAGAAAGGAAAATACCTTTACTACCATAAATACTATTTATACCGTTCGGAAGTTTATCAATAATACTTTGACACTGTGCAATTTTTATAGCTTCATCAATTTTTTCTAACGGTACATCAGGATTGCCTACTCGTATATTTTCAAGTAATGTTCCATTAAATAGTTTGCTGTCTTGGAAAACAAAGGAAATGTTTTTCATAAGTTCACTATTTCTTATTTCATTTATATTCTTGCTACCAATCGTTATCGTTCCTGAGTTAGCCTTAAAAAATTTCCCTATTAAAGAAAGAATGGTACTTTTTCCAGAGCCTGATAAACCAACAAAAGCAACCTTTTGATTTTTTGAAATTTCAAACGATACATGCTCTATAACATTTTTTTCTTGCTCAGGATATGAAAAACAAACATCCGAAAAAACAATTTCTGTATTTTCAGGAAATTCATCACTACCATTTTCTATATATGAATCATCACAGATAATTGTTTCAATTCTATTTAAAGCTTCCTTTGCTTGAATTAAGTTCTCTCCAGTCATCATCAGCCTCATCATTGTTGTAGAAATTAAAGGGCTAAGTAATATGAAAAAAATCAAATCCAAAAATACTGCGATTGGATCGCTTGCTGAATTAAATAAAACTACAGCTACAGCTATCAAAAACACAAAAAAACTATTTAACATAACCCCGAAAATAGTTTTAGGCATACGACAAGCTTTTGCGTAGCCTGTCACCAAATCTCTATAACTCATAATCGTATTATGAAATTTTTTGAAGCTAAATACAGTTTGCTGAAATACTTTGATAATCGGTATACCACGAACATACTCAACAGCTTCTTTGTTCATCTGCTCTTGCAATGTCATGATTTTACCCATCATAAATTTATTTTCTCCGCCCATCATCATCTTTATACATATCACAGAAATGATTAACGGGATAAAGCAAGCAGCACCTAATCTCCAATCAAAAAAGAAAAAACTAATTACAATGATAAGTGGCATAATTGCAGTCGCCGCAAAATCCGGTAATTTATGTGCTAAAAAATCTTCTGTTAAAATGGTGTTTTCATCAATAATTTTTCTAATCTCACCTGTAGACCTCATTTCAAAAAAGCCTAATGGCATATCTATCACTTTATTAATTGCTTGTGATTTCAAATTTTTAGCAACTCTAAAAGCAGATATATGGGCTAAAGACAATGCCACAAAATACAAAGCAATGCCTAAAACAGATGAAATCACAGCGATTTCTCCATAATGCATAATACTTTTCGTACTTAAGTTTTCGACATATAATCTTATAATTTGATAGATACAAACTAACGGAACAATTGAAATTGCAGCACTCAAAATGGATAGTACACACGACAAAACAGTTAGATATTTGTACTTGCCGGAATACTTTAATAATCCGCTATTAATCATAGTTCTTCACCTCACCTTTTAATATTTCCAATATTTTTTCTTTATCATTCTCCGCAGAAAACTCTTTAAATGATTGCCCGTCTAAATATAATACTTTGTTGCAAGAAGTCATTAGAAACTCATAATCATGTGAAATGATAAGTATGATTTTCTGTTTTTCTTGAAGTTCTTTCATTCTTTCAGAAATAATTCTCATATTATTTCCATCTAATCCACTTGTTGGCTCATCAAACAAAAATACATCTCTTTTTAAAAGTTCTGCTGCTGCAATAGTCAATCTCTGTTTCTGACCTCCTGACAAAATTTGAGGATGTAAATCTTTAACAGTTTCCAAATGGAACTGATGCAAGATGAAATCGATATCTGCCTTTGAATCATTTAATTTCAACTCATCTTCGAGAGAAACCTCAAATAAATTACTATCAGGATTGTTTGACAGATAGTATATTCTTCTCTTTCTTTTTGTTTTCTTTATTTTTTCGCCATTTATCAATAAATTGCCTTTCTGTTCTTTCAATAATCCACTTAAGATTTTAAATAATGTGCTTTTACCTACACCGTTATCTCCCATGATTCCATACACATTTCCACTCTTAAATGAATAACTTAACTCACTTATGATCTTCTCATTCTTGTATGAAAAGCATATTTTATCTAACTCCATCGAATTTACTTCTTTTATTTTCTTTGTTTTTGGTACAACGCATTCTAAAGAATATGATCTTAACCCCGCTGTTCTAAAAAAGTCATTACAACATGAAAGATTACAACATGAAAGAAGTTCTTTTTCTGAAAATGAGTTTCTAATCTCGCCATTTTCAAGATAGTAATATTTATCAACAAGATCTTTCAAATAATAAATTCTGTGTTCGGAAATCACCATCGTTTTCCCTTGTGTTTTCAATGACAGCATCAGTTTTCTTAAAGCTTCTACACTTTTCATATCAAGATTGGCTGACGGCTCATCAAAAACATAAATTGGTGGATCAAGAGCATTGATGGAAGCAATTGCGATTTTTTGTCTTTCTCCACTTGAAAGATGAAATAAGCTCTTATCAATTAAATTTTCTCCATTGATTGAGGAAAGTGCTTCTCTAATTCTTCTCGAAATTTTTTCTCGGTCTACACCATAATTTTCCAATCCAAATGCAATTTCATCTTCTACATTTTCCGTAAAAAATTGACTTTTAGGATTTTGAAAAATTGAACCCACTCTTCTTCCTATTTCATACAATTCTTTTTCACATGGATTTATTCCATCTATTGTAATGTTTCCATTTAGCTTTCCGCCATAAAACTTATACGCAAGTCCATTGATAATTCTTGTCAGCGTCGTCTTTCCACATCCGCTGGCTCCAATAAAGGCTACAACTTCTCCCTTTTTAATTTCTAAGTTGATATTTTCAATAATATTTCGGGAGTCCTGATTATATGAAAAGCTCACATTTTCAAATTTAATCATTTCATCATTACTCCTTCCATAAAGTACAGACCCACTGTTAACAGAACGGTCAATATGATTACAAGAAAATCAAATTTTCTAAATTTTATTTCCCTCCTTGATGTATGTTTTCCATTGGCAGAGATTCCTCTTACTTCAGATGCCGCAGCCAATTCCTCAGCAATTTTAGAAGAAGAGAACATCATAGGTACAAATAAATACTCCATTGTAATAAGCGGCTTTCTAAAAGAAATTAAGCCTCTTAATTTTAATGAATCAATGATCTCTGAAAATTCACTTCTTACTACAGGAAAAAATCTCATCATAAAAATAAGTGGTAACGCTATATTCCTATGTACTTTCATTTTCTTCATCACAGCCATCAATTCACCCGGAGGTGTTTTTATAATCGGTATTACAGATAAAATAATAACCAATGTCCTGATAACTATAAAAAGAAACATTTCAGGAAGCATAACGCCAAATCCGTTTCCTTTTGAAATCAATCTCATAATGCTAATGATTGTTATCGCAAGCACAATTTTTACGGTAGATTTGCTATATCCTAGTGCAGCAACATATAGTAATAGGATGACGGTCAGCAAAAAAAATACAGTATCTTTGGACAATACCGAAGCCAAAAATACTGTACTAAAAAATACCGCAACTTTGGAGCGCAAGTCCAAATGCATTACTTTATGATACCTGTTTTTCTAAAGTGCTTTTCTGTCATTTTATTCCCTAAATAGCATCCAATTGCAGCCGCCACCACAGTTAGTGCTAAAGAAATAATGACCCATTTTGCATCTGTATAGTATTGTGTTTGAACTTGAACTTGTTCTGGAGACACTCCTGTTTTAAGAAACGCATCTTTAAAGAACCATATTTCACTCATTCCATGAGCAGCTCTTGTAAGAGATGTAATAATCCAAGCAATCGTAATTCTTTTTATATTTCTATAACTATCAGTGCCTATCATAGATAATTCTGCGATGATACCGCCACCTACGAACCATGGAATCATAAACGGTCCCATAAACACAGTTGCCAAAACTGCTTGTAAGATATTATAAATTAGAGCAACTCCGGGCTTTCCAACTTTCATCGCCATATAAACGAAAAATGGTCCCAAAATTAACGCTGTAAATACCGCATTAAGAATCATGTTAAAAAATAAAGATGCTCCTGTGATCATCGAAAAAGCGATAAAGACCACAATCATAATTGCAGAAAAGATTCCTATAGTAGCCAGGTCTTTGACTGATAATTTTTTTGTACTTTCCATAAATGTTCCTCCTTTTCTATAAAGCTACACTTATGTTAGCACCATCTAACCAAAAAATCTTGCTCAATCAGACCGAACGTGCTGTTTTAGATATTCTTTTATATTCAGAAGGTGTGAGGTTATATTTCTTCTTAAATGCATTAGAGAATTTAGAATGATCAGTATAACCCACATTAAGAGCAATTTCAGAAATAGAAAGGGAAGATTGTCGTAATAGATTTGCTGCAACTGCCAATCGCTTCTTTATTATCGTATCATTAACTGTTTCACCAAAAACATTTTTATAGCAGTTTTTCATTGTTGTGATTTTTATATTAAACTTTTCAGACAATTTTTCATAAGTTATTGTTTCACTATAATTTTGTGATACATATTCGTTGATCTTTTTTGCAATCTCAATATTACTTTTACCAAAATATTGCCTACTACAATACGGAGCATTATTTTTTACTGTTGTAAGATACAAGAATAATTCTTGAAATTTTACTTTCAAATATCCAATCACAATATAATCAGGAACTTTATATATTTCAGCAAAAATATGTTCTATCTCTGATGTGGCATGTTGTATAAAAAGGTTATTATTACTACAAAGTTCTTTTAAAATATCTTCGTAGCTAATTTCAAACATTTTTTCTAATAGTTTTAATTCTTCATCAAATTCTGATGGGGTTATGCAAAAGGTTACCCCATGATAATGACTTATAGGAAAAAATGATTCTTTAGCATTATTGCTCATTAAGTTAATCGCAAAATCTCCAGCCTCCATATAAGTAGCTGTTCCATCTCTCAATACACACTCAAATCTTCCTTCTCTGCAATGATTGATTTCATATCGCATGTCGTTAAATGATGTTTCAGATGCATTACTTATTATTTTTGATGTGTGTATGTCATTATAAAACACTCTAACTCCCTTAAAAACTTCATATTCTGTAATTATGTATTTTTCATTTTCCAAGTTACAGTATTGATGAATCCTGCCCTTTGAATTCTCAATTATTTTTTTCTTATTTCTTCCATAAAGATGGCTCATATAATCCATATTATTTACCTTAAAACCTCTTTCCTATCATTATCGTAATTTTCTTCAAGACAAAATATTTTTTCTATTGGACATCCAAATATTAAGCTACATTTGTAAGCAACCATTATAGAGGGATTAAATTGTCCCTTTTCTAATGAGATTATTGTTCTCGTCGAAACTCCAAGTTTAATTGATAACTCCTTTTGAGTCCAATTTTTACTTTCTCTTAATTCTTTAAGAATGTTTTTCATAAATCCTCCTCACAAAATGTGAAGTATACTTCGTATATGAAGTATACTTCACATATGTGAAAAAGTAAATGTCATTTTCCACTACAACGATCCCTATATTTATGCTACAAAAAAAGAAATTTAAAATATGCTTAATACTTGATCTACAATCATTCTTTTGTAGCAAGCACAGTAAGTTTACGGACACTTACGAAAAAATTAATGAAGCAGCCCTCTGGGTAGAGTGACCCCATAAAGTTGGACTTAATCGAGTAAGCATTTCGCTTGCTCGATTTTGTTTTACATACTCTTCTTTTTATGCAGATTCCATGCGTTCACGGTACTCTTTTGGACTCATGCCTCCTAGCTTTTCTTTGATTCGGTCGTTGTTATAGTAGCGGATAAAGCGCTCGATAGATCGCACGAGTTCTTGCCGGCTTCGGTAGACGTAGCCATCGTAGATTTCTCTCTTCAGGACACTGAAGAAGTTTTCCATGGGTGCGTTGTCGTAGCAGTTGCCTTTTCTGGACATGCTTTGGAAGATGTGGTGTTCTTCCAGCATGGCTTGATAGGCGGTCATTTGATAGCCCCAGCCGCGATCGGAGTGGAAGGTGCGGCGGTAGGGGCAGCCGTTGGTCTGTTCGATGGCTTCTTCTAAGCCTCGTAGCATGGTGACGCCGTTGGGTTGATCGGAGAGGACGTAGCTGATGATTTCCAGATTGTACATGTCCATGTACGGATCGAGGTAGAGTTTCTTTGTTTGAAGTTTTCCTGTTTGATCTTCGACGTAGTATTTGAATTCCGTGGTGTCGGTGGTAATTTTTTGGTAAGGAACGGAGGTGTTGAAGCGGCGGTTGATTCGATTCTTCTTGATTTTGCCGACGACGCCTTTGTACGAGTTGTACTTCTTGTATTTCCTGCCATAGGCATGGACTTGAAGGCCCATGACCTGAACCAGTCGTTGAACTATCTTTTTGTTGATCGCCCAACCCCGGTTCTTCAGCTCCAGATGGATCCTTCGGTAGCCGTAGTCTTTGTGTTCGCGTCGGATGGACAAGATTTCATCTTTCAAGGATTGATCTTTATCTTCTTCACTCCACTTTTTCTGCCAATACATGAAAGTGGATTTTGGAAAGTTGATGGCGGCGAGGATCTCTCTTAGTTGGAATTGTTCTCGGAGTTTGG
>QWCQ01000442.1_pt1 | contig 29520 bp, 27 predicted proteins | sample 1972701 | NCBI WGS metagenome assembly QWCQ01 (sample SAMN09866704, study PRJNA288562) | Human gut metagenome isolate pre4_stool, whole genome shotgun sequencing... | reverse complement strand
ATGGAGAAGTACTCAAGTGGCTGAAGAGGCTCCCCTGCTAAGGGAGTAGATCCTTTCAAAAGGGATGCGAGGGTTCAAATCCCTCCTTCTCCGCCAAATTAATAGTTTGCCCAGATAGCTCAGTCGGTAGAGCAGAGGACTGAAAATCCTCGTGTCGGTGGTTCGATTCCGCCTCTGGGCACCAATAAAATCAGTGCGGTTCATGGAGCTCATTCCATTAAATAGTAACCGTAAGCGAAATTAGCCTGTCCGGCTTAAGGAGGACTCGTGTATCAGCACGAAATAACCGAAGGTCCTAATGGACTGAGGACCCTCTATGGGGTCTTATTTTTTTAAAAAATATAGGGGAGTAGTTCAGTTGGTAGAACGTCGGTCTCCAAAACCGGATGTCGCGGGTTCAAGTCCTGTCTCCCCTGCCAATATAAATTTTAGGATAGTAAAAAATAATTTGATATTATTATATAATGATTTTATGGACCTGTAGCTCAGGTGGTTAGAGCGCACGCCTGATAAGCGTGAGGTCGGTAGTTCGAGTCTACTCAGGTCCACCATAATGTTCTGTCTATATTTTGTAAAAGAAATTTATAGACGATAAAACGTCGTTTCGTTTGAAAGCTGCATTTTAATTATGCAAGCAAGCGATGGAATACTTATATTATAATTATATATTATATTGGGGGCCTCTAGCTCAGTCGGTTAGAGCGCCCGGCTCATAACCGGTAGGTCCAGGGTTCGAGTCCCTGGAGGCCCACCATACTAACATCCTTTTTAGGGTGTTTTTCTTTTGTCCATATTTATTTCTTTGTATCAGAATGACTTATGAATATTTTATATTACTTATTTGAATTCGATTTGATTATCTTAAAAGCTTAAAGTATTTGAAGTTACACTAAAAATTAATTTATAGGATTTAAAGTTATTTATACTCATCAAGTTTTTATTATATAAACTTGTTGTAATTCTAAGAAAACTTCAGTTGTTGACTAGATTTTTCATTTTAGCAGGCTGTGTATTTTCGGAGTAAATGGCTTATTGGTACTTTTATTATCTTATAGTATTTAAGTTTCAGAGCTGATTTTGTTTTTTATTCCTATTATCATATCTTTATTCTTAATAAATTAATATAAGATATCTAATGTAGATTTATGAAAAAGGCAGATAATATTTAATATAGTATTATAAAAATAAATTATTTAATAAATTTATAAGGAGTAATAGGAGATAAATGAAATATTTTGATGCAGTTAATTTTATAAATAATAGACCGGTCTCTAAGGGAGATCATACTCTTGAAAAGATTGAAAAATTATTGGATTTTTTTGATAATCCACAAGATAAGATAAGAATTATTCATATAGCTGGGACTAATGGCAAAGGATCAACAACTAGGTTTTTAGCTAGCGTATTTTCAAGAAATTATAAAACTGGAAGTTTTACTTCCCCATATATAGCAAGAATAAATGAAAATATTTCAATAGATGGAAAAGAGATAAGTGATGAGCAGTTATCAAATTTGGTTCAAAGGCTAGAGCAACCCATAAAAATATTAGATAAAGAAGGTTACTATTTAAGTTATTTTGAAATTATTACTGCAATTATGTATATATACTTTTATGAGCAAAGTGTAGATGTTGCTATTGTTGAAACTGGTTTGGGTGGACTATTAGATTGCACAAATATTATAAAGAAACCTATAGCTTCAGTTATCACAACTATTTCTATGGATCATACAAATATATTAGGAAATGATATAAGACAGATAGCTTATCAAAAAGCAGGCATTATAAAAGAAAATGTGCCAGTCTTCATATATCCGCAAAAAGATGAAGTAATGAATGTATTTTTAAAAAAGACTTTAGAAACTAATAGTAAGTTATATAGCTTTACTAAAAATGAAATCAATATAAAGAAAGCAGATGAAAACGCCAATGTATTTGATTTTAGAAATTATAAAGATGTGAATTTACAGTTACTAGGTATTCATCAAATATATAATGCTTGTCTAGCTTTGATGGTTATAGACTATTTTAAAGACGAATTGTGCTTAGATGAAAATGATATTAAGCAATCATTATCAAAAGCAGATAACCCTGGTAGGATTACTTATATATGTAAAAGTCCAAGGGTGCTAGTTGATGGTAGCCATAATGAAGAATCAATAGATGCACTTATAGAAACTCTCAAATATTTTTCTTACGATAGGTTGATTGTTGGATTTTCAGTTTTAAAAGATAAAGACTATAACTACATTATAAAACAGCTAAGTAAAATAGCTGATTACTTAATAGTTACAAATATTAATAATCCTAGAGCCTTTGATTTTGATAGTCTTAGTAAAATTGTAGAGGCTAAGAGAGAAGATGTTGTAGCTATAGAGGATAGTATAAAAGCTTATGAGTATTCTAAAGAAATGAGTAGGAAAGGTGATTTGATATTATGGTGTGGGTCACTTTATTTAATTTCTGAGCTTATAAACTATGAAAATAGATTTAATAATTAGCATAAATATCTTTATTTGAAATTTCTTCGGGAAAGAAGACCGATTTTTTCTATATATAAGTGTAGGGCGCCACTACACAAAGAAAAAATATATGGAGGATATATGAAATTACAAATCAAATTTAAGGTAAGATCTGCTGATGGATCTAATAAAAATGTTACTAAAACTTTTTCAAATATCAATGCAGCAGCTGCAGAAGAACAATTAAAAGATTTTGCACTTGCTTATACTTCATTAATAGAAGCAAGCGATGTTGAAGTCTATCTTGTTAAATTAGAACAGCTTTAAGGAGGATATAGATGGATAATAGAAAATTAAAATTATACTTTAAGGATGCATCTCAAAATCAAAAATCAATCTCAGTGGACTATCCAAAAACTGACTATACACCAGATGAGTTAAGATCAGCTATGGATAGGATGCTTGCTTCAAATGTAATTACTACAAAGTTCGGTACTGTTACATTAAAAGATAAGGCAGAGCTTGAGACTATAACAAAAAGAGTACTAGAAATAGTCTAGGATAAATGTAAACCCCAAAATCTATTTGTTGGATTTTGGGGTTATTTTTTTATAATTTAGATTCAAATTTCTAAAGTTTTTCTTAAAAGTTTAAGAGCTATACTAGACTTATTAGCAATAGTTTTATAAGTTAAATTCATTTTTTTAGCAAGATCATCATTTGTCATATCCAAAAAATATTTGCCTACAATTATTGACTTTAAATCAGCTGGTAGCGTGTTTATAGCCTTGTATAAGTTTTTGTACTTTTGCTTATTTTTCAAATCTTTTTCCAAATCATAATCATCTCTTATTGAGTTTATGAGTGAAATCCCATCATTATCAAGTTCATCTAGTGATTTTATATTTCCTTTTTTGCATTCATCTAAAAAATAAAAGTATAGTTTTTGCTTTAAAAAATTGCCAAAACTTCCTTTTTCTTTTTCATATTCTAAAATTGCATCTAATAAAATCATTTTTGACTGATCAACTGCTTCTTCGTACTCAAAGGCAGAAAAATTTCTAGCATTGGCTATTATTAGTGGCATATAAGCATCCATTATTTGCTTTGAATTTTCTATATTTATCTTCACAATAAATCCTTTCAAAGCGCGCGCTTATTATTTTATTTTGTCGACATTGTTATGATAAAACATTCTTTAAAAAAAGTTTAATTGGCTAAAGGGATGAATAGGTAGGAAAAATATGTATAATTAGATTTTGAATAAGCTTGCAATAAGGGTAAAAAGTAAATGGCAAAAAGCTTTTAGTTGCAGGTGAAAAATAGTATAATTTTATTATTATTGTCTTTTTTAAGTAATGATTTCTATAAAAAACCAAGGAGGGTTTATGAAAAAATTTGGCAAATTTATACTTGCTCTTATTTTAGTAGCAGGTGTAGGATTTACTGGTTTTACTCTAGGACAAAATTCTAGCGTTTCTAAAAGTTCAAGTACTCGTGATGCTGAACATATTGCACAAATGGAGGGACTAAAAAGTCTTTTAGATCAGAATTTTCTTTTTGATTATGATGATGAGCAAATTTATGAAGGTTCACTAAAAGGAATGTTTGCAAATCTAGGTGACCCATATACTGCTTATTACACACCAGATGAATTTAAAAAACTTATGGAGTCTTTAAATGGACGCTATTCAGGTATTGGACTATCTGTTCAAGCCAGTAAAGAAGGATATATTAAAGCAGTATCAGTTTTTGACGATTCTCCTGCAAAAGAAGCTGGTATAGAATCTGGAGACTATATTACAAAAGTAAATGGCAAAGCCTTTGGACCTAATCAACTTGAAGAAGCAGTTGCAGAAATCAAGGGAGAGCCTGGTAGTGATGTAACTCTTACTATATTAAGAACAGAAGAAGGAACAACAAATAGCAAAGAATTTGATGTGAAAGTAACACGTGCTGATGTAAATGTAGATACAATAGATGATGATATCTTAGAAGTACGAGGCAAAAAAATAGGATATATCCACATTAAAGCCTTTGACGATATAACATGGAAGGACTTTTCAGATAGCTACAGTAAACTTATGGCTCAAGATATAGATGGTCTTATTTTAGATGTTAGAAATAATCCAGGTGGAGCCTTAGATGTAGTTATAAATATAGCTGATAACTTCTTAGATGAAGGTGTAATAGTAACTACAAAAGATAAGAAAGGCAATGTTGCAACAGAAAAATCTGATGCAAATGCTAGTGATATACCTATGGTTGTTTTACAAAACGAAAATTCAGCATCTGCTAGTGAAATTTTAGCTGGAGCTATGAAAGATCGTGGACGAGCAAAAGTTATTGGCACCCAATCTTTTGGTAAGGGCGTTGTTCAAAAGGTATTTAACTTAGAAGATGGAGCTGGTGCAAAAATTACTATTAGCGAATATTTCACACCAAATGGTACACAAATAAATAAGGTGGGCGTTACACCTGATATAAAAGTAGAAAGTGATGAAGACCTTGACCTAAGCAAGAAGGACTATAAAAATGATAAACAATTTGTAACCGGTCTAAATGAGCTATTAAAAGAAATAAAATAAGGAGGTGATTTATGGACCAAAATAAATCAAATGCAGATAGGGTGGATGAACTAAATTACCTATTAGAAAACAAGAAAATAAGCGAACTATCCGACCTGCTAAGCAGAACAAATCCCATAGATATTGTTGAATGCTTTGAGGATTTATCAGCAGAAGAAGCCCTTGTTTTATTTAGACTTTTAAAAAAAGAAGATGCAGCAGAAGTTTTTGCTCAGCTTAACCAAACTGATAAGGAAAAACTTCAAGAAGTCCTAAATGACGATGAATTTAGAGACCTATTAGAAGATCTAAACTTCGATGATATGATCGATACTTTAGAAGAGATGCCTGCAACAATGGTCCAACAAATCTTAAAATCTTCTGATAGTCAAACAAGAGATCTTGTAAATGAATATTTGCAATTTCCAGAAGACTCTGCTGGTTCTTTAATGACAACAGAGTTTGTAGAAGTTTCAGCAGATATGACAGTAGAAGAAACCTTAGCCTTGCTTGAAGATGTTGGTAAGGATAAGGTAACAGTCTATACTTGTTATGTAACAGACCCTACCCACAAGCTTTTGGGATATGTATCATTAAGGATGGTAGTAACACGAGAGCCAGATACAAAATTATCTGAGCTTTTATATGAAGATGTAATATATGTTTATACTACAGATGACCAAGAAGATGTAGCCCACACCTTTCAAAAATATGGTTTTACAGCCTTACCTGTTGTAGATAATACAAATCGATTGGTAGGAATAATTACTGTTGATGATATTATTTGGATTATTGAACAAGAGGCAACAGAAGACTTCCAACGTATGGCTGGTACTACTCCAGAAGAAGAAGATTATTCAAGAATGTCTGCTTGGTCGCTTGCAAAAAACAGGATACCATGGCTGATGTTTCTGATGATTTCAGGAGCTTTTACATCGACAATACTAAAAAGATATGAGGATGTTATACAAACAGTAATTGCCCTAAATATGTTTATACCAATGCTAACTGGTTCAGGTGGTAATGCTGGTAGCCAAGCATCTACCCTTGTTATTCGTGCTATGGCAACTCATGATATACAACCAAGTGATTGGGTAAAAGTTGTTTTAAAAGAAGTCACAGTAGGACTTATTTGTGGTGCTGCTTTAGCTATTGTGGCATTTTTAAAATGCTATTTCTTTGATAAGGTAGCCATAAATGTGGCGTTAGTTGTATCACTTACAATCCTAGCTATAGTAGTTATAGCCAAGGCTATAGGTTCTTTATTACCTATAGTTGCAGAAAAATTTGGGGCAGATCCAGCAATTATGGCAAGTCCACTTATTACAACTATTGTAGACTCACTTGGATTAATAGTTTACTTTAATATTGCCCAAGCTATTTTACCAGGGCTTGGTATATAAGAAGGGAGGCAAAAATATGTATACTTACAAATCTAGTGAAGATAGGCTAGTAGAGCTTAAATATCTTTTAGATAAAAAAAGACCAAATGAACTATCAGAACTTTTAAGACGTACTAACCCTGTTGATATAGTAGAATTTATAGAAGAATTATCATCAGAAGAAGCTCTAGTTGTCTTTAGATTATTAAAAAAAGATGATGCAGTAGAAGTTTTTGCTGAACTTGAAAGTGAAGAAAAAGAAAAGCTCCAAGCAGGTTTACAAGAACGAGAATTTAAAGAACTTCTAAGAGACCTTAACTTTGATGATATGATAGATACTTTGGAAGAGATGCCAGCAGCTATGGTTCAAAGAATATTAAAGTCATCAGATAAACAAACAAGAGCTTTAGTAAACGAATATCTAAGCTTCCCTGAATATTCTGCCGGAAGGCTTATGACAACAGAATTTGTAGAGCTAAAGCCATACATGACAGTTAAAGAAGCTCTAGCTCACATAAAAAAAGTAGGTCACGATATGGTTACTCTTTATACTTGTTATGTTACAAGCCCTACCAAGGAGATCCTAGGTTATGTTTCTCTTAGGTCAATTGTAACTAATAAGCCAGATACATTAATAGATGATTTAATGTACCAAGATGTAATATATGTACACACAACAGATGACCAAGAAGATGTTGCCTTTACCTTCCAAAAATACGGTTTTACAGCCTTGCCAGTAGTAGATAAAACAGATCGACTAGTAGGGCTAATTACAGTAGATGATATTATGTGGATTATCGAACAAGAGGCAACAGAAGACTTCCAACTTTTAGCAGGTACAACACCAGATGAGGAAGCCTACTCAAAAACAAGGCCTTGGGATCTTGCAAAAAATAGAATACCATGGTTAATGTTTTTGATGATTTCAGCTACATTTACATCAACAATTTTAAGAGGCTATGAATATGTAGTCCAAGCAGTCATTGCTCTAAATATGTTTATACCAATGCTAACGGACTCAGGTGGAAATGCTGGTAGCCAAGCTTCAACCCTTGTTATCCGTGCCATGGCAACCCATGATATAGAAACAAGTGATTGGGCTAAGGTAGTATTAAAAGAGATTACAGTAGGATTAATATGTGGCTTAGCCTTAGGAATAGTTGCATTTTTAAAATGTTATTTCTTCGATAAAGTAGGCATGCAAGTTTCATTTATAGTGGGATTAACTATAGTTGGTATAGTAGTAATAGCTAAAACAGTAGGCTCGCTTTTACCAATAGTCGCAGAAAAATTTGGAGCGGATCCAGCCATAATGGCAAGTCCATTAATATCAACAATAGTAGACTCATTATCATTAATAGTTTACTTCAACGTAGCAAGACTAATGATACCAGGACTTTAAATAAGATAAAAAATAAACCACTTTTTAGTGGTTCTTTTTTTGTTCCTATAAGAATAATATAATAAGCATTAGTAAAATAAGTGTTATTTTTTTAATATTTTGCAAAAAAATAGCTTTAAAATATAATCATTATAGAAAGAAGGATTGTATGTCATATAGTAAAAAAATCAAAGTTCCATATATGCTATGTGATAGATATAAAAATTTATCTATTAGAAATTTGATTAGCATTATGGCAGATATATCACTCAACCATTCCTATATACTTGAAAAAGACATGGATATGGCAAAGTATAGATGGATAGTATATTCATGGGATGTGGAAATTATAAATGCTATAAGGGAAAATGATCGGATAGAAGTGAGCACCCATGTTGTTGGTATGAATAAATTTTATGCTCACAGAAATTTTAGTATAAAAAGAGATGGAGAAATAATTGTAAAAGCATATGGTGTATTTTTGCTAATAGATATAGATAGGATGCGTCCTGTAAAAATGATGCCAGAGCTTATAGAAACCTATAAAAGAGATGAAAAAATTTATGAAAAACCATCCATAACTTACATAAAAGATTTTGATGAATCTAAAGAAATCATTGTAAGGTATACAGATATTGATAGCAATTTTCATGTAAATAACGCTGTATATTTTGACTACATTAATGATTTATGTAAGTTCGATATAAAAGATATTAAATTTTTTAATATAGTCTATAAAAATGAAATTAGAAACAAGAAAGTTCTTATAGGTGAGTATAAAAAGCTTAATAGAGAAATAGACTATAGGCTAAGATCAACAGAAGATAATACAATTTATAGCTATGGAAAGATTATAAAAAATGTATAAGGAAAATTTTGGAAACATACCAAATAAAGATAAAATAATTTCATATTTAGAAGAAGGATATAAAAACAATCCAGGAAAATGGGTTTTGCACCTGTGGACTATAGGAAAAACTGCTCAAAGAATGGCAAAAGATCTTGGACTGGATCCAGATATTGCCTTTGCTTGTGGAGCCTTGCATGATATTGGAAAATCAACTGGTGCAAAGAATGCTGAACATTTTTATGAGAGTTATAAAATATTAAGAGCTGATTCATATTTCTTTCCAGCACGTATTGCCCTAAGCCATAGTTTTCAAATAAAAAGTGTAGATGCCTATGTAGGAGCTTGGAATATATCTGATGATAGGAAAGCATTTGTGGCTGACTTTTTAAAATATAATGAATATAATGACTATGATTTATTGATCCAGTATTTGGATGGGATTATAAAAACGGAATACTTGGGCATAGAAAAACGTGCGGCAGGTGTCTTAAAAAATCATGGATCTAATCCATATTTTGACGAAAGAAAAGAAAAGCTTTATGAATTGGAAGATTATTTTACAAGAAAATTAGAAAAACCAGTAAAAAAATATTTACCAAATTCAAGATGGTACAAATTTCCTTATAATCTTTTTAGGGAAAGTGGCAAGTAAACTTGCAATAAGATACTCAGAGTGTATATTATAAGTGAATTTATTTTACCACCCGTTGGAGGCAAGCTAGCCTCCAACTTTTTTTGTCTTTATATTGTATATAATTCATTTTTTTCTATAAATTTAAAAAAATATTTGACAAGCTTTAATGGACATGGTAATATTTACTTATCAAATAGTTTTACAAAACCATATGAAAAGAAGAGTAGTTTAGATGGACATTCTACAGAGAACCCAGTATTGGTGAGATGGGTGAGTAAAAATCTAAATGAAGATGGCCTTTTCTTGGGGTGAGTCGATAGTTAGATTCACACGGGTCTTCCCGTTATAGGAGTAGAGTATGATGGTACTTGATGAGAGTATGTATGCGTGAGCATACATAAATTAAGGTGGTAACGCGAATAATATCGTCCTTAGATTCTAGAAATAGAATTTAAGGGCGTTTTTTTATGACTAACTTTATGAAAGGACTGGCAATGACTAACAATGAAGTAATAAAAGCAAAAATCGATGAATATTTTGACAGGACGGTTGCTTGGAGAACTTATTTACACGAGAATCCAGAAGTAAGTGATAGGGAATATAAAACAGCAGAATATTTAAAAAAGGAATGTGAAAAATTAGGTCTTATCGTAGAAGATATAGCAAATACAACTGGTTTTACAGCTCTACTTGATACAGGCAAGTCTGGAAAAACTTTGGGAATTAGAACTGATATAGATGCACTTCCTATACTAGAAAGTGAGAACAATTTAAAAAATAAAAAGACTGTAGTTTCAAAAAATAATGGAGTAAGTCATGCTTGTGGACATGATTCACATATGGCTACACTTTTAACAACAGCAAAGATTCTAACCGATTTTAAAGATGAACTAAGTGGAAAAATTTACTTTATCTTTGAAGAAGGTGAAGAAACTGGAGGTGGGATCGATGCAATGGTTGAGCACTTAAAAGATAAAGATTTAGATGCTTGCTATGGTAACCATCAATCACCATTTTTAGAAGTAGGACAAATAAAAGTCTTAAAAGGCCCATCTCATGCAGGATGTGCTGGAGTAGAATTTGATGTTATTGGTAAAGGAGGTCACGGTTCAAGACCAGATAAGTGCATCAATCCTCTTACAGCTACTGCAAATATTGTTACTGCTCTTACAACAGCTTGGGTTAACCAACTTGATGTAAGTAAGACAGTAACTTTTGGACTTGGCTCTATAAATGGTGGATCTGCTTCAAATGTTATTCCTGATAGATGTAATGTAAAAGGGACATTGAGATTTTTTGATGATAAAGCTGGAGAAGATGCTCTCAAAGTTTTAAAAGAGGTAGTAAATACTACTGCTAGGGCTCATAAATGCTATGTGGAATTTTCTGATTATACAAGAATAGTTGCTTATCCAACTATCAATGATCCAGATCTTGCGGAAAAAGTTATAACATCTCTTAATGATATTTATCCAACATCCTTCTTAGATGGTAATCCCACTTATGGCTCAGAATCATTTTTTGGATATTCTAAACTTTGTCCATCAGTTTATACCAAGTTTGGAGTAAGAGATGAGAAAAATGGAATTTCAGCAGGATCTCATACACCGGAATTTGATATAAATACAGAAGGGATCAAATACGCTGTAGGACTACAAGTAAAATTTGCACTAGACTTCCTAAAAGGAGCTTTTGATGATTGATTTAAAAAATATAATAGTAGACTTCGATGGCTTTAAGGCTGTAGACAATGTAAATCTAAAGGTAGAAAAAAATGATATATATGGAATAGTAGGTTTTTCTGGAGCTGGGAAATCAACACTTGTCAGAACTATAAATCTTCTTCAAAGACCTACATCTGGTGAAGTCCTTATAAATGGAGAAAATATTTTAGATTTGCCTAAGAAAGAACTTAGAGCAAGGAGAAAGAACATAGGAATGATCTTTCAACATTTTAATCTCTTAAATAATATTACAGTCCTAGATAATGTGATCTACCCTATAAGAAAATTAAAAATTCCTAAGGAAGAAAAGGTTAAAAAAGCTAAGGATCTTTTAAAAGTAGTTGGTATAGGAGATAAGGCTGATAATTACCCAAGAGAATTATCAGGAGGACAACAACAAAGATGTGCTATAGCAAGAGCTTTAGCATCTGATCCAGAAATCTTACTTTGTGATGAAGCAACAAGTGCCCTAGATCCCAAAACTACTAAGCAAATATTAAAACTTTTAAAAGATCTTAATGCGAAGCTTGGTCTTACAATAGTAATAATTACACATCAAATGGAAGTAGTAAAAGACCTATGTAATAAGTGTGCGGTAATGCAAGCAGGCAAGATCATAGAAGCAGGACCAACCCTAGAAATTTTTGCAAAGCCTAAAGAACCATTAACTAGAGAATTTGTAGAAACTTCTACAAATGTAGCTGAAACTATAGAAGAAGTTAAGCAAAATATTGGCATTCTTAAGGATAATGAGTTACTTGTAAAGCTAAATTACATAGGAGCATCTACTACAGAGCCTCTTATAAATGACCTTTATGATAAGTTTGGAGTAAAGACCAATGTACTTGCAGGAAATATAGAGTTTATAACAGGAATTCCAGTAGGAAATCTTATAGTAAGTCTTTCAGGAGATAGAGAAAATTTAGGTAAGATAGGAGATTATTTAGAAGAAAGAAATGTTGATGTAGAAGTTTTAGGAGGTAAAGATGGGATTTTTTGATTATTCCTACTCTATAAGAGATAGGATAGCCCAGGACTTTAAGAAAACCTTATATATGTTATTTTTCTCAGCAATATTTGCAGGAATATTTGGTTTAATTCTTGGGGTGATAATGGTTGTTACTGACAGGAATAGGATCTTGGAAAATAGAGTTGTGTATAGCATACTGGATAAACTGACAAATATTTTTAGATCTATTCCTTTTGTAATCTTAGTGGCTCTTGTAGCTCCTATTACAAAAAATATTGTTAATACCAGAATTGGCCCAAAGGCTGCTATAGTACCCCTAGTATTTTCTTGTGTACCATTTTTTGCAAGACAAGTTGAGCAGGCTTTAGCAGATGTAGATCCAGGTAAGATTGAAGCTGCAGAATCTATGGGAGCTTCTCCATTTCAGATTATAACTAGTGTTTATTTAAGAGAAGGACTTCCAAGTATAATAAGAGCTTCATCCATTACTCTCATATCACTTTTAAGTTTAACTGCTATGGCAGGACTTATAGCTGGTGGAGGAATAGGTGATTTAGCTATAGCTGTAGGTTATCAACGCTACAAAGACGACGTTGTAGTAGTAAGTGTTATTTTGATATTAGTAGTCGTATTTATTATTCAGGCCGTTGCAAATTTACTAATTAGAAAAACAAGTCATTAAGGAGGAAAGTAATGAACAAATTAGGAAAATTAACTTTAGGATTAGCTCTAGCATTAGGATTAAGCGCATGTGGATCAAATGATGCAAATGAAAGTACAAACAAAGGTACAGAAGATAAAGCTCAAACAGAAGTAAGCGATACAATTAAAATTGGTGTTGTAGGTGAAAAAAATGAAGTTTGGGATGAAGTTATCAAAAGATATGAAGAAGGAACAGGCAAAAAAGCGGAATTAGTTAAATTCTCTGATTATGCTCAACCAAATGAAGCGCTTATAAGTGGAGACATAGATGTAAATAGCTATCAACATTATAAATTTCTAAATGAATTCAATGATGAACAAGGCGAGGAAAAAGTAGTTTCAATTGGTGATACAATGCTTGCTCCATTAGGATTTTATTCAAATCAAATAAAAAGCTTAGATGATTTAAAAGATGGAGATAGGATAGCTATTTCAAATGACCCATCCAATGGCCCAAGAGCCTTATTCCTCTTACAAAGTGCAGGAATTATAAAAGTAAAGGGCGAACCAGGAGAATCAATTACCCTAGATGATATAACAGAAAATCCAAAGAACTTAGAATTTATAGAAATGGATCCAGCTCAAACGGCAAGAAGCTTAGATGATGTGGTAGCAGCTGCCATAAATGATAACTTCGCCTTAGATTCTGGTTTAAGTCCAAAAGAAGATGCTATTTATCTAGAAGACCCAGAAAATCCAGATGCTAAGATTTATGTAAATGTTATTGCTGCAAGAGCTGAAGATAAAGACAATGAAGCATACAAAGAACTTGTAAAATATTATCAAACAGATGAGACAAAAAAAGATTATGATAAATACACAAATGGTGCTTGGATAGCATCTTGGTAAAAATAAAGGAGTAATAAGTTGAATAATTTAAAATCAATTAGCTTAGTCTTTGCTCTAATTTTGGGACTTAGCTCATGTGGAGCAAATAATGAGAAAAGTGCCAATGATAGTTCAGAAAATAAAAACCAAATAGAACATGCAAGTACAGATCCACTAGTAGATAAATATGTTATAAAATTGGGTGTGGTCGGTGAAAACAACGAAGATTGGGATGATGTTGCAAAAAGATACAAGCAAGGAACAGGTAAAACTATAGAAATTGTAGCTTTTAGTGACTATAGAGAACCAAACGAAGCTCTACTTTCAGGTGACATAGATATCAATGCCTTCCAACACAAGAAATTCTTAAGTCAATTTAATGAAGAAAGTGGATCAGATATTGTAGATATAGCTGATACATCCATAGCACCACTTGGAATTTATTCTTCAAAAATAGATGATCTAGCAGATTTAGAAGATGGAGCAAGAATTGCCATTCCAGATGATCCAACAAATGGAGCACGCTCATTATTTTTATTACAATCAGCAGGACTTATAGAAGTAGAAGGTAAGGATGGAGATCCAATAACAGTTGATGAAATAACTGCAAATCCTAGAAACTTCGAAATAGTAGAATTATCAGCGTCTCAAACTGCAAGAAGTCTTGATGATGTAGACATAGCTTGTGTAAACTCAGGCATGGCTGTAGATGCGGGATTTGTTCCTACAGAAGATGCAATATATCTAGAAGATCATAATGACCCTAACAAACAAATATATGTAAACGTAATAGCAACAACAAAAGAAAATGAAAACAGCAAAGTATTAAAAGACCTTATAGATAATTATTACCACCAAGATGCCACCAAAAAAATTATAAATGAAGTATCCAAAGGATCATCAATTCCGGTTTGGTAAAGTTCTTTAAATGTTATAAAAATCTCGTATAGTAGTCATAGTGTAAATTATAAAAGTAGCTATGGCTACTTCTTATTTGGAAAATATTAAAAAAGAAGCAGGCGAATATAAATGAGTGATTTAGTAAAACTTGCCAAAGAGTCCATAAAATATTACTTGGAAACTGGCAAATACCTAACAGAATATGATGAAGAATTAAAAAATAATAACAACGGTGTTATAGTAATTGTAAATAAAGATGGTAAAACTGAAAAAAGTGGATCCATATATCCAACTAGGTCAGACATAGGACTAGATACTATCCATGAAGCAGTAAATGTAACTGTATTTAATAATGCGATTGACTTATCAGATATAGACATTGATGATTTATATTTATCTGTCTATGAGATTACAAAAATAAAACAAATCCAATATATGGAAGAATTTGGAATGTATCATGGTTTGCTTTTAAAATACAATAATAACAGTGCCATGGTATTTAGAAACGACTACGAATCAGACTATAATATGTTTGAAGATGCTATAAAAATAGCAAATGTAGATAGCCACGATGTTTTTACTATGGAGAAATTTAAGGTTAATAAACATCTATAGCTTGACTTAGAAGTTTTAATAAGTATTATAAAAAATAGAAATATTATACAAATGTTATAAAGATCAGTAGCTTTTATGGAAGCTTTAGAGAGGCACGGTTGGTGAGATGTGCTAGTGAAAATAAAAGTGAATATCATCTTTTAGTTTAATAAGTGAAATCAAGTAGTTTATTACGAAAACCAATCGTTAAGAGTAATTTTGGAAATAAGTGGACCGTCTGTATGGACGGTTCTTTTTTAGTAAGGAGAAGAAAATGAGTAAGTTAAAATCTTTAAATATTAATGATACTCGTGCTCGTGAGGCAGAAGTAGAAAAATATTGGCAAGAGATTGACCTTTTAAATGAAACTTTTAAATCTCGTGAAAATGCCAAGGAATATATAATATATGATGGACCTCCAACAGCAAATGGAAAACCAGGTATCCACCATGTAATAGCCAGAACTTTAAAAGATATGACAAGCCGTTATAAAAATATGAAAGGCTATAAAGTTTTGAAAAAAGCTGGATGGGATACACACGGTCTTCCAGTAGAAATAGAAGTAGAGAAAAAATTAGACTTTCACGATAAAAATGATATCGAAGAATTTGGTATAGAAAAATTTAATAAGCTTTGTAAAGAGTCGGTTTGGACATATTCTGATATGTGGCGAGATATGTCAGATCGTATGGGATACTTATATGATATGGATCACCCATATATCACTATGGATAATGATTATATTGAAACAGAATGGCACTTATTAGACAATGCCTTTAAAAATGGCTACATTTACGAAGGTGCAAAAGTTATGCCATATTGCCCAAGATGTGGTACAGGACTTGCAAGCCACGAGGTAGCTCAAGGTTACCAAATGGATAAAACCATTACACTTACAGTTAAGTTTAAGAAAAAAGACACAGACAACGAATACTTCCTAGCATGGACAACAACACCATGGACACTTCCATCAAACGTTGCTTTATCTGTAAATCCAGACCTTGACTATGTAAAAGTTTTTGATAAAACTGATGATTGCTATTATTATATGGCAAAATCACTTTGCGAAAAACTTATGGAAAACCACGACTATGAAGTAGTAGAAACTCTAAAAGGTGCTGATATGGAATATATGAAATATGAGCAATTACTTCCATATGTAGATGTAGATTCTGACCATGCCTTTATAATTACACTTGCTGACTATGTTTCAGCAGAAGATGGTACAGGTATAGTTCACTCAGCTCCAGCCTTTGGTGAGGACGACTATCAAATTGGACGTAAATATGATTTAGCGTTTATCCAACCAGTTGATTTAGATGGTAATTTTACAGAAACTCCTTGGAAAGGCCAATTTATTTTTGATTCTAATGAAGATATTTGGCATCATTTAGTAAATGAGGGCAAAGTTTTCAAGAAACAAACTATAGAACACAATTACCCACACTGTTGGAGATGTAAAACTCCATTAGTTTACTATGCAAAACCATCTTGGTATATTGAAATGAGCAAGTTTTCAGATGCCATGGTTAAAAATAATAATGAAGTAAATTGGTTTCCAGAAACAATAGGTGAGAAACGTTTTGGAAATTGGATTGAAAATGTAAAAGACTGGGCAATTTCAAGAAGCCGTTACTGGGGAACCCCTTTAAATATCTGGAAATGTGATGATTGTGATCACACTCGTACAGTTGGATCTCGCAAGGAATTAGCAGAATTAGCCATAGAAGATATTGATGAAAATATTGAGCTACACCGTCCATATGTAGATAATGTATCTATAAAATGTGAAAAATGCGGAGGCACTATGCACAGAGTTCCAGATGTAATAGACGTTTGGTTTGACTCAGGAGCTATGCCATTTGCCCAACTTCATTATCCATTTGAAAATAAGGACTTATTTGAAAATTATTATCCAGCTGATTTTATCTGTGAAGGTATAGACCAAACTAGAGGTTGGTTTTACTCATTAATGGCTATTTCAACTATTACTTTAGGAAAAGCACCTTATAAAAATGTCCTTGTAAATGACCTAGTAGTAGATAAAAATGGTCAAAAAATGAGTAAATCTCGTGGCAATACCCTTGATCCATTTGAATTATTTGATAAATATGGGGCGGATGCAGTTAGATTTTATTCTCTATACGTATCACCAGCTTGGTTGCAAACAAAATTTGACGAACAAGGTCTTCTAGAGGTTAAAAATAATTTCTTTAGAACATATGAAAATGTATATAACTTCTTTACTCTTTATGCAAATACAGATGAGCTTTCAGTAGAAGAATTGCAAAATTTAGGCGATGTAAAACTTGAAAAAATAGATAAATGGTTATATTCAAGATTAAATAGCTTAATTAAAAACTACTACGAAGAAATGGAAATATTTGAATACAATAAGGTTGTTCATATGATTTCTGATTTTGTTGTAGAAGATTTATCAAATTGGTATATCCGTCGTAATAGAAAGAGATTTTGGAATACTGGACTTACAGAATCTAAAAAAGCAGTTTATAAAACAACTTATGATGCACTAACAACTCTTACAAAATTAATAGCACCAATTACACCATTTATTGCAGAAGAAGTTTATAGAAGCTTAACTGGTGCAAAAACTGTCCACACAGAATTACTTCCAGAAATAGACGAAGATATGATAGACGAAAATCTAGAAGCTGATATGGAACTTGTAAGAAAAATTGTAAACCTAGGTCGTGCATCTCGTGAAAAAGAATCTATAAAAGTACGTCAACCATTAGCTAAAATTATAGTTGATGGACAATATCAAGACAAAATTTCAGACCTAACAGGTCTTATAAAAGAAGAACTAAATGTAAAAGAAATCGAATTTGCAGCTGACCTTTCAGAATTTATGGACTACTTCCTAAAACCAGACTTCAGAGTTGTAGGACGTATTTTCCAATCAAAAGTAAATGATTTTGGCAAGTACTTGGCAAACGTGGATGCAAAAGATTTTATAAGCAAAGTTGAGAAGAATCCAATAGAAATAGATTTGGGCGGAGAAAAATACGAAGTTACAAAAGATTATCTAGATATTAGAATTTCTGCCAAAGAAGGATTTGATGTAGAAATAGATGGCAATGTATTTGTAGTCTTAGATACAGAAATTACAGAAGACTTACTAGATGAAGGATATGCAAGAGAGTTTATTTCAAAAATACAAAATCTAAGGAAAGATAGTGGATTTGAAGTTACAGATAGAATAAATATTTTTTATGATACTGATGATAAGCTAAATAATTCTCTAGAAAAATTCGTAGATGAAATTAAAAGTGAAACTCTAGCAGACAATCTAAAGAGATCTACACTTAAAGAAGAAAAAATAGAGTTAAATGATAAAACTATTGCTATGAAAATAGAAAGAATTTAATTGTTTAAGAAAAAAGACTAGATGAAAGTTAAAGAAACTTTTTCTCAGTCTTTTTTCTTTAATTAAATTTAATAAATTAAATTTTGCAATAATAAAAAAATATTTTAAAATTTCTTTAAAACTATTGACAAAACGTTTTCTTCGTTCTATACTATAGTAAAATAGTAGTGATGCATAAGGAGGTTTGAATGCTATTTAGAACAACTGACGAGCATGAAGCTTTACGTAAAAAAGTTAGAGCTTTTGCTGAAGAAAAGGTAAAACCAATTGCCTTTGATCTCGATCAAAAAAATGAATTTCCGGATGACATTGTAAAAGAAATGGGCGAACTAGGATTTATGGGCATCCCATATCCAAAAGAATACGGTGGTCAAGGCTTAGATGCAATTTCTTATGCTATAACAGTAGAAGAATTATCTAGAGTTGATGGTGGTGTTGGTGTAATTTGCTCAGCACACACATCATTAGGTAGCTGGCCAATATTTGCTTATGGTACAGAAGAACAAAAGAAAAAATATCTCACTCCTCTAGCTAGCGGTAAAAAACTAGGTGGATTTGGTCTTACAGAAGAAAACGCAGGTTCAGATGCAGGTGGAACAGAAACTACTGCAGAACTTGACGGGGATCATTACATATTAAATGGTAAAAAAATATTTATTACAAATGCTCCAAAAGCTGATACTTATGTTGTATTTGCAGTAACAACACCGGGTATAGGAACACATGGAATCTCAGCTTTTATAGTAGAAAAAGAATTTGAAGGATTTACCTTCTCTGATCATTATGACAAATTAGGTATAAGATCATCTTCTACAGCTGAGTTACATTTTGATAATGTAAAAGTTCCTAAAGAAAACTTATTAGGTAAAGAAGGTCAAGGCTTTAAGATTGCTATGGAAACACTTGACGGTGGTAGAATAGGTATAGCAAGTCAAGCTTTAGGTATAGGTCAAGGCGCTTATGAATCAGCTCTAGCTTATGCAAAAGAACGTGAACAATTTGGTATGCCAATAGCTCACTTACAAAGAAATACATTTAAACTTGCAGATATGGCAACATATTTACATGGTGCAAGACTTATGATTTATCATGCAGCAGATCTAAAAACTCATCATGAAAGATACTCTGCGGAAGCTGCTATGGCTAAACAAGTTGCATCAGACTTAGCTATGCAAATAACTACAGAAGCTATCCAACTTTATGGTGGTTCAGGATTTATTAAGGGTGTTGATGTAGAAAGATTCTTTAGAGATGCAAAAATCACTCAAATCTATGAAGGAACCAACGAAATTATGAGAGTTGTAGTTGGAGCTAACACAGTAGGTCGTCCTCCCAGAGTTAAAACAGTTGGAGGAAAATCTAAACAAGGCCCAATCGCAGGAGTTAGAAAAGGCGAAATCTTTGAGGGAGATCCTAAAGAAGCTGTTAAGAATTTAGTAGCCGCTCTTAAAAAAGACGGATACGACTTTACAGTAGGTATCGACCCATGGACACCAGTTACAGAAGCTGAAAGAATAGTAGTGGCAGGTCGTGGTATAGGCGATAAAGAAAATATGAAACTTATAGAAGAACTTGCTTACCAAGCAGGAGCTGCTATATCTTCATCTAGACCAGTAGCAGAAACACTTAAATACGTACCACTTGATAGATATGTAGGTATGAGTGGACAAAATTTCAAAAACAACTTATATATCGGTGTAGGAGTATCAGGAGCAGGTCAACACTTAAAAGGTATCCGTGATGCATCTACAATAGTTGCAATTAATAATAGCAAAAACGCTCCAATATTTGCAAATGCTGATTATGGTATAGTTGGAGACTTTAAAGAAGTATTACCATTATTAATAAAAGAATTAGACAATGGTGAGGAAAAGAAACCAGCTCCACCAATGAAAAAAGTAAAAAGAAGCAAACCACGTAAAATGGCACCAAAAGAAGATTTATATGTAGATTTAGGTTCAGGTTATGAATATGATCCAGAAGTAGGAGATCCAACTCAAGGTGTAGAACCAGGTACACCATTTGATAAATTACCAGATTCTTGGGTATCACCAGTATCAGGTGAAGCAAAAGAAGAATTCATTAAAGTTGAATTCCCAGAGGATAGAAAGTAGGCAAGTATGTATACAGTTAGAAAAGTAACAGATGACTTATATTATGTAGGTGGGGATGATAGAAGATTAGCTTTATTTGAAAATATATTCCCAATTCCTGAAGGTGTATCATATAACTCCTACCTACTAATGGATGAAAAAACAGTTTTAGTAGACGCAGTAGACTGGGCAATTACACGTGAATATATATTAAATGTTGACCGTGTATTAGATGGACGTGAATTAGATTATCTTATAGTAAATCACATGGAACCAGACCATTGTTCATCAATCGAGCTAATGCTACAAAGATATCCAAACCTAAAAATTATCTCAAGTGAAAAAGCTATACTTTTCATGAGACAATTTGGCTATCACGTAGATGATAGATATATAGAAGTAAAAGAAGGCGATACCATGAACTTTGGTAAACATACACTTGCCTTTGTAGAAGCACCAATGGTTCACTGGCCAGAAGTACTAATGACTTATGATACAACTGATGGAGTATTATTCTCAGCAGATGCCTTTGGTTCATTTATAGCAAATAATGGTAGATTGTTTGCCGATGAAGTTGATTGGGATCGTGATTATCTAGATGAAGCACGTCGTTATTACACAAATATCGTAGGAAAATACGGTACATTTGTACAAAAAGCTTTGGAAAAAGCTGGCGGATTAGATATAAAATATATCTGCCCACTTCACGGACTTGTATGGAGAGATAATTTTGGATATATCTTAGATAAATATACACACTGGGCAACATATGAACCAGAAGAAGATGGTGTATTAATTGTCTATGCTTCTATGTATGGTAATACAGAATTTGCAGCTCAAGCTCTAGCAGCAAAACTATGTGAAGCAGGTATTACAAATATTAGTCTAAGAGATGTATCCAATACTCACGTTTCAGTTCTAATAGCAGAAGCTTTCAAGTATTCAAATATAGTACTGGCATCAGTGACATATAACTTAGGTGTTTATCCACCAATGCAAAATTTCATCGAAGATATGAAAGCTTTAAATGTTCAAAATAGAGCTGTATCTATTATAGATAATGGTTCATGGGCTCCACAAGCAGGAGAAAAAATGGAAAAATATCTAGATGAAGAAATGAAACTTATGGATGTTCTTCCAGAGCAATTAAACATGGTAAGCTCATTAAAAGCAATGAAAGAACCAGACATGGATGCTATAGTAGAAGGAATCCAAGATTCTATTAAAAAACGTAAAGAAGAAAAAGAAAAATCTGCATCACAAAATAGGAAAAAATAATATAAAAATAAAAAAGCTGGCAGCAGATAGCCAGCTTTTTCTTTTTTTAAAGTCGAATTTTTTTATTTTAAAGATAAAGTATTTATAGACCCAGAAAAATATAAATAGTAAAGGGAATATAATGAAAACTAGATTAATGAATATGATAAAAATAAAAAATCCATCTACAAATAAAGTTGTAATTTTGGATAAGGTAAAAAAAGAAGGATGGGAAGGATTAACTTTTCCAGGTGGCAAGGTAGAAATAAATGAGAGTTTAGAAGCTGCTGCTATTCGTGAAGCTAAAGAAGAAACAGGACTTGATATAAAAAATTTGAAATTTGTAGGATTTATTACTTGGCTTGGTAAAGAATATAAAGACTTGGGATTGCTTTATGAAACAAGTGATTACACTGGAAAATTAACCCCAGAAAACCGTGAAGGACATCTAGCTTGGATAGACTATGAAGAATTTAAAAAAATGGATGGTATGAGCTTATCCATGGATAAAATTTTAAAAATATATGAAGGAGAATATAGAGAAATATTTTGGAATATAAATACTGAAGAAATATCATATATTAAATAAAGTGATTTTAAAGCAGATTTTTATCTGCTTTTTTATTTTGTAAATTAATATATATAGAATATAAGCTAAATTGCAATAATACGCTTGAGATGATATAATCCTAAAAAAAGTGTATGGCGAATGCCATAACACTAGTTCATGTTTATTTTTCTATTTGACAATATACATAAAATTATGGAGATAAGATGGCACTTATAGAAGTACGCAATTTAAAAAAATATTATAAGGTGGGAGATAATATTATAAAGGCTCTAGATGGGATAAATCTTGACATAGAAAAAGGAGAATTTATAGCTTTACTTGGTACAAGTGGGTCTGGTAAATCTACTCTTTTAAATATGCTTGCAGGTTTAGAATATCCAACAAAAGGTAGTATAAAATATGGCAATATTATCTTAAATGAGCTAAAAGAAACTGATATTACAAAATTTCGTAATTTAAATATTGGTTTTGTTTTTCAATCATACAATCTCTTGCCATATCTTACAGCTTGGGAAAATGTATCCCTTCCTTTAACTTTTAAGGGAATTAGTGTAGAAGAAAGAAAAGCAGAGGCTTATAAGATCTTAAAACAAGTTGGTCTTGGAAATAGGATGAATAATAGGCCCAATGAATTATCTGGTGGCCAACAGCAAAGAGTATCTATAGCTCGTGCTTTTGTAGGTACACCAAAAATAATTTTTGCCGACGAACCAACAGGAAATCTCGACACTAAAACTAGTTTTGAGGTTATGCAATTAATAAAAGATATTACAAGAGAAAATATGCAAACTTTTATCATGGTAACCCACGATGATGAAATGACAGAATTTGCTGATAGAACGCTTTTTATGAGAGATGGAAAAATAGAGAATATACACAAAAATTTAACTATTGATGAGGTTTTAGAAGATGACATACTACCAACAAACAAATAATGGTGATCAAAACACAAGCTTAGATAATAGTAACGATGTAAATGATGCACCTGTTCAAATGAAAAATCAACCTAAGTTAATAATTTCAAATTATGATATTAATCCAAAAACCGTAGAGGCTGGTGAAGACTTTAGCCTAGCTTTTACTCTATATAATACTAATAACAAAAATACTATTTATAACTTAAAGGTAAGTATTGACCAACAATTGCAATCTCAACCACAAGCAAGTGGTGAAAATGAAGCACTTATAAGTGACGGTTCAGTTTTTTCTCCTGTAAATACATCAAATAGTTTTTATGTTTCTGCTCTTTATCCTTGGAATACAACAACTAAGTACTTAAATATGAAAGTAAATCCAAATGCAGTTGCAGGAAACTATGTAATTGGGCTTACTTTAGAATATGAGGATTATCTAGGAAATCAATATCAAACTAAAGAATCTATTGGTATACCAGTAGTCCAAAGAGCAAATGTAACAATTGGAGAAGTGAAGCACGAAGAACTAAGTGTAGGAAATCAGACCCAAGTAAGTGTAAATATTTATAATACTGGTAAAGATAATTTAAATACTTTTATGTGTGATGTAATAGGTAAGGGCTTTAGCATTGACAATGATAGAAAGTTCATAGGTAATTTTAATTCAGGAACTACAGAAACTTTTACCTTTAATATAACTCCAGAACGAGAGGGTGAAGTCGAAGGCAAGATCATGCTAAGCTATGAAGACTCAGCTGGAAATATGCACACAACAACAAAAGATTTTTCTGCCGATGCTAGCAATATGGGAGCAGAAGATGTTGATGGACAAATGACGGAAGATCCAGAAACTGGAGAAATGATACCTGTTGATAATGGTATGGATCAAAATTCAGGATCTAGCCTTTTAAAATCGCCATTTTTATGGATGGGATTAATTATTATTCTAATTCTTATTGGACTTTTACTTAGAAAACGCAAAAAAAATAAGAAAAATGAGGAGCTAATAATCGACGATGAGGATATCTGATAGATTTATAATGGCATTAAGAAATCTATGGCGTAGAAAATCTAGAACAATCCTTACTATTTTATCAGTTATAATTGGGTCAACATCTATTATTTTAATGCTAGCCTTTGCCCAAGGCATTTCTAATTCTCAAAAAGAAATGATAGAGTCTTTTCAAGGACTTACTTCTATAAATATTATGGATGAAAATGGAGAGGGCCTAGATGTAAATGATTCAGTTATAAATAAGCTAAAAAATATTGATAATGTAAGAGCGGTTGTTCCTAGTAAAAATATTTATGCAGATTTTAAAATAGTAGATAATGATGAATACGAAATAGATGGATCTATAAATGTCATTCCAGATAATATGTTTTCCTTACTTACAGATGATATGTTAGATATGGGAAGCATTCCCAATCCATCTGATACTGACAGGATACTTCTAGGTCCGAATACAGCAGCTAATAAAACTACTGATACAGGTGATGGTGGATATTACATGGAACCTGATGAAAACTTTGACTTTGCAAGCCATGAATATTTTATACGTCTAGGATATAAAGACGAAAGTGAAGATGATGGTGTAAATTTTGGCAAGAAAGAAAATCCTTTAGACAGTGAAGGTAAGGAAACAAATAAGCCTCAAACAGTTGACATACCTATAAAAGTAGCTGGAAAATTAAATAATACATCATTTTTAAACGGCTGGGGTTCTTATATATCTGAGTCTACTTATAAAAAATTAAAAGAAGAAGACGACAAATTAGCTTTTCCTACTTTAAACCAAGATTTTGATGAACAAGGCAATCCTATAAAGTCAAATGATAAAGAGATAAAATATGATAATCTCCAAGTAGTAGTAGATAAAGCAGAAAATGTAAAAGATGTTGAACAGGCAATTAGAAAACTTGGATATCAAACAAATTCTATGGCAGAAGCTAGCAAAGAAATAGAAAGCCAAACTAGAACCATTATGCTGATTTTAGGAGGAATAGGATCCATAGCTTTTATAGTATCTGCAATTGGAATTATAAATACAATGCTGATGAGTATTTATGAACGCCAAAAGGAAATCGGAGTTATGAAAGTAATAGGAGCATCTGTATCAGATATACAGACAATGTTTTTGATAGAATCTGGTTTTATAGGATTTTTTGGAGGAGTTCTTGGACTTTTAATATCACTATTGGCAGGAAAATTAATAAATAATGTATTTACAGGTTTAAATGAGGGTATGGTTGGGGTAAATAAAATAATAATTATACCAACTTGGCTAGCCCTAGTAGGAGTTGGATTTTCTGCTTTGGTTGGAGTTCTAGCAGGATATTTACCAGCTAGACGTGCTACAAAATTATCTGCAATTGATGCTCTTAGAGCAAACTAAGGAGGATATTATGAAAAAAATTATACCGGTAATGCTTATCTCATTTGCTTTAGTAGGGTGTACGAATCAAGGTACTCCAAAAAATGAAGCAAATAATAATCAAGCTCAAGAAAGTGAACAAACTGACGATAAACAAGTTATTGAAGTAAAAAAAGCAGAAGATAACCAAGAAAATAAAGAAGAAGCTAGCAAAGCCGAACAAAATAAAGAAGATGAAGAAGATTCATCATATAAAGAAGATAACAATGATGACGAACATCTAGAAAAAGACCAAGAAGATGATAATGAGGAAAATGAAGAATCTGATAATAAAGAAATTAGTAAGGATGATTTGTTTTTCACACCAAATGGACCATTTACAAGCGTAAATGAAAATGGCGAATTAGTCGATGAAAATGGAAATGTCTTAACAGGTACAGATTCAAATCATTATGATTATGTAAAATATACCAATAATGTTTTTGTAAAAATGAAAAATGATCTATATGATACAGTTTCAATTGTAAGAATGAATGATAAAAATATTGAAACTCTATTTGAATTTCCAGAAGCTGATGAGTTTAGACCCCTTGGTATGATTGGAGATAAGATTTATGGTTTCCACGAAGAAAAATCAAAAACTGAAGTTAATGGCACACCATCTTTAAATACTGACAAATCAGCAATTGGATATGTTGATCTAGCTAGTGGAGAAATTCACGATTTTGATGCAACAGCTGAAGAATTAACTGGAGGAGCTGTGGTAATTGATGGTGAATTACAATTTACCAAACCAGGAGACAATAGCGAACAAAATGCCTATAACTTTGATTTATATAAATTAGATTTATCAAAAGGAACTGACCAGCAAGCAGAATTACTAGAAAAAGACTTTGACCTCCAATATCTATTTGGACAAAAAAGATTTGAAAATGGTAATCCAGTTTGGAAGGTATATAGGGCAGATAATGACCATATCTATGCCAATGACCAAGAATTCCCATTCCTATGGGCAGAACAAGGCTTCCAAGAAATCATAGGAAACAATATATTCTACTTTGATAGTGAAGAAGTTAATGATAGATTGTCTAGACCAATAAAAATAATAAATATGTCTACGGGTGAGACAGTCTTAGATACTCAAATTAGGGGAATGAAAATTTCTGATGGTAAACTTTATTACCTAACTACAGATAATGAATTAGAGTCAATAGACATAGAACTTTAATTATAATAAAAATTAGGATCACTATTGTGGTTCTTTTTTTATTTTTCATAGTATAATGAAATTATGAAAAAGTTTAAGATTTTATTGGGGTTTTTATTTGTTTTCCTTGTAGCTTGTCAAAATCATACTCCAAGTGCAACCCTTACAGGAGATCCTATAGATACAAATAAGGAGCAAATATACTATGACCCAATCGATAAAAAATTAGTAAAATTTAATCCGAATGGCAACCAAAGTCAAGTAATTAATGCTAATGAAAGTGATTTTGCCTATGATATAAATAATGCCGATAATCTTTTTATTATAGGAGATAGTTTAAATCATAAGTACAAATTAGTAGAAATCAAGGGAGATCAAATAGAAACTCTCCACGAATTTAAGCAAGGAGAAGAGATTTTTCCTATAGGTTATAATGCAGGAAATATTTATTTTATCCATAGTTTTTATAATGAAAATGGAGAGGATAAAAATAAACGTACCATTAGTTTAATTGATCTAGAGGAATTTAACATTACAGATATTGAAAGCGTAAATGGACTTTTGACAGATGGCATTGTCAGTCCAAATAATATTTATTACACAGCTTTTAATAATGAAAATAATTATTATGAACTTCATAGAAAATCTATCGAAGAGGGCAAGAAAGGTGAAGCACCAGAATTAATTAGTGTAGGTTATGAAGCACCAGAGCTTTTTTTATCAAAAGACTTAGAAAATGAAAAAGAAATTATGAATCTTTATGCTTCTGATAATAACAAGATTTATTCAAAAGAAGACTCTTGGGATAAGCATCAGGCAAATTATTTTAAACCAACAACTGTAATTGGTATAGATAAAAATCCTGATGGGACTATGAAAATTACCTTTATAGAAAAAAGAAGCAGAGAAAAAGTAAATGAAGTTGATGATGTGGTGGGTATACACTTTGAAAATGACTCAATAGTAGTTGCCACAAAATCTGGAGCAAGTAAATATTAAAAAAATCCACAAATTAAATTTTGTGGCCTATAAGCATTACATAGGGTGGATTATTTATTTTATTTGTAAAAGCAAGTGATAAGACCGTATATTTTTTATAATTTAAATTCCTTAAAAATTCATTGATTTTTTCGGATTCGATTTGACCTGCAGGATGACCTGGATAGATTGTAATAATGATTTTGCCCCTAGGACTTAAAAGTTCTAGGGATTTTTTTATTGCAATAATACTAGATTGCCAATTAGTAGTAATATTTTTATCTCCCTTGGGCAAATATCCTAGATTAAATATAAATAAATCAACTTTTTTATTAATATACTTATCAATATTTGCATGGCTGTCTAAGATAAAGTTAAACTTTGAATTATCTCCTATCAAATCTAGTGTATTTTTCCTAGCTAATTCTTGGATATCAAAAGCAAAAACCTTATTAGCTTTTGTATTTTCCAAAATAAATTTAGAATCATTGCCATTTCCTGCCGTCATATCAACTGCTATATTTATATTTTCGTCTCTTAAGATTAATTCTTTTACTATATGTGTTGCGTGATCTATCATTCTAAGTTCCCGTAAAATTCATCTCTACCATCAATTTTAGTAAAAAATTTGGAATCTGCAATATTTTTATTTACTGGAAGTCCCATTCTGTGCATTTCATTTAGCTTAAAAATCATCAGATTTATATTTACATCATATAAGCTTGCTAATTGCTGGTAGGTGTAACCTTCTTTAATATCATCCATTAATTTATTTTCATCTAAAAGCAAATGGGCAGCAAAAATATTTGCCTCAATTTCCATTTCAGTATTTATATCAAAAAGTTCATATTCAGCAACACCATCTTTTGCTTCTTTTTTGTGGTAAATATCATGGCCAAGCTCATGGGCTAGGACCATATTTATTATTCTTTCATCTACAAAAGGATTATAAAATACAAAACGATTACGCATAATTATCTTATACATGCCTAAAATAGTAGTGGGAGTTTGAAAGGGAATTAAGAAAACTCCTCGCCCTTGTAAAATTTCTTTAGGATCGCGGGTCTTATATTTTTTTATTAAATTTTGGCTATCATCATAGATTTTATCATAGCTGGATAGCATTAGTTCCTCTTGTTTGATCCATATTTTTTATTTTCATTTTTTGCAATATAATAAGCCTCGCTTATGGCATCTAGGATTGCTTTTTTATCTTTTTCTGGCAAATCGCCCCCAGCCATAAGGCCTATTATTCCTTGAACCATTTCTTCTGCATCACGAGCTGCAGAATTTCCATAACGTTCTCTAGCAGATAGGATAAAATCTTCCTCATCAGTTACCAAATAATCGTGACTAGTATCCAGAGCTTTAGCTAAAGCATCATAGGTTTTTCTATATCTTGGCTTGGATTGTCCTGATTCGTAACGGGATATGGTTTTTAGGGAAACGTCACACATATTTGCAAGTTCTTCTTGGGTTAGATTTTTTACTTCTCTTAGGTCTCTTAATTTGTTAGCAAATGCCATTATATCTCCTTGTAGTCACTAAGTGACTGTTAATTTTATAATTTTCTTGACATAAGACTATTAATGTCTTATAATATTACAAAAGTCATTTAATGTCTTAATTATACATTAATAGTCATCTAAAATCAATAGGAGTTTTTATGAAAAGAGTAATACTACATTCTGATATGAACGCCTGCTATGCGTCTATAGAAACAAAATTAAATCCACATCTTAAG
>QWCQ01000439.1_pt1 | contig 29658 bp, 22 predicted proteins | sample 1972701 | NCBI WGS metagenome assembly QWCQ01 (sample SAMN09866704, study PRJNA288562) | Human gut metagenome isolate pre4_stool, whole genome shotgun sequencing... | reverse complement strand
TAAACAACAGACCTCGTAAAAACCTAAACTATAAGACACCCAATGAAGTCATCAAAAACATCATTCTTGAGAAATTGCATTAGCGGGTGGAATGTACGAGCCCTAATGGTTTCTACCCAAAATGCGGTAGTCCCAAATAAAATGAGTACTTTTGCACCAATTGTTGGATACTAAAGAGAGATCGTCATGTCAAGAACGATAACTATCAAGCGAGGCTTGGATCTCAAGCTCCAAGGGACTGCGCCCCGCACCCTCCTGTCTACTCCTTCCTCTGGCGGGACATCGACCTATGCGTGGGTCCCCGATGATCTGCCTGGGCTAACCCCCAAGATGAAGGTGCATGTGGGAGATCACGTGGAGGCGGGGGATCCGATCCTCTACGACAAGCAGTTCCCAGATATATGGGTTACAGCACCTGTCAGTGGCGAGCTAGTCGCCATAAACCGTGGTGCCAAGCGCAAGATCATGAGCGTAGAGATACGCCCCGATGAGACACAGACACAGCACACCTTCTCTGTCGATGGACTACTCGAGGGTGATGCGAACCAACTCAAGACGCTACTTCTACAGTCGGGCCTATGGACGCTGATTCGTCAGAGACCTTACGACCGTCTTGCAGATCCTGCGATAGCTCCACGAGATATATTTGTCACAGCACATCTGACAGCTCCACTAGCACCTGAGATAGACTATCTACTAGAGGGTCGTGAGGAGGAGCTACGTATAGGACTCCGTGCTCTATCACGACTCACTGAGGGCAAGGTCTATGTGGGCGTAGCTCACGACTGCTCCCTGACGCTCCCCGCCGAGGTGGAGGGCGTAGAGGTACGAGGCCCGCACCCTGCTGGTAACGTAGGCGTACTGATAGATCATATAGCTCCGATCAATAAGGGCGAGACGGTCTGGACGCTGCGGGCCACGGATGTGGTACTCATAGGTCGCCTCTTGATGACGGGGCATGTGGACTACACACGTCGCATTGCCATCACAGGTAGTCACGCTGCAGAGCATGGCTACATGGATCTACTCCCTGGCTGTCGTATAGAGAGCCTCGGCAAGTTGGCTCAGGAGAGCTGCAAGACACGTGTCATAGCTGGCGATGTGCTGACAGGCACTCAGCTGACGGAGGAGCGTCCTTTCTTCCCGATGAGCTGTGACCAGATCACGGTCATCCCTGATGGGTCTGATCGTGACGAGCTACTTGGGTGGGCTATGCCTCGCCTAGGAGACTTCAGCCAGAGCCGTACCTATCTGAGCTGGCTGATGCCTCGCAAGCGCTATACGCTAGACGCTCGTCTCAAGGGTGGTAAGCGTGCGATGATCATGAGTCACGAGCTGCAGAGCGTCTTCCCGCTAGACATTTATGCGGAGTATCTGCTCAAGGCGATTATAGCTTTTGACATTGACAAGATGGAGGAACTCGGCATCTATGAGGTGGCACCTGAGGACTTCGCCCTGTGCGAGTTCGTCGATACCTCCAAAATGGAGCTGCAGCGCATCGTGCGTCAAGGTCTAGACCTACTATATAAGGAGATGAACTAAAAGAGTAGCCTCACGGGGATGGGCGGAAAAGGCTCCATCACCGTCGGGCTAAGGACTATGACTACTATATTATATGTCACTAAAAGATAGATTCAACAAGCGACGCTCCCTCTTTGAGCCAGGGGGTAAGCTGCATGCGTTTCACTCGCTCTTTGATGGGTTTGAGACCTTCCTCTATGTGCCGCATACGACAGCGGCTCCACAGGGAGGGGTGCATGTACACGATGCGATAGATAGCAAGCGCGTCATGAGTACCGTGGTGCTGGCTCTAGTGCCTGCGCTACTCTTCGGTATGTACAATGTGGGACTCCAGCACTTCATCGCGATCGGTCAGACGGCAGGCTTCTGGTCGATGTTTTGGTTTGGATTCTTAGCTGTACTGCCTAAGATCGTGGTCTCCTACGTGGTAGGACTGGGTATCGAGTTTGCCGTAGCACAGTGGAAGCATGAGGAGATCCAAGAGGGTTACCTCGTGACTGGTATGCTCGTGCCGATGATTGTGCCAGTCGATACCCCGCTCTGGATGATTGCTGTGGCGGTCGCCATGTCGGTCATCTTCGCAAAGGAGGTCTTCGGCGGAACGGGCTACAACATCTTCAACGTCGCACTTGTGACTCGTGCTATCCTCTTCTTCGCCTATCCAGCAGCGATGACTGGAGACAAGGTCTTCGTTCGCACGGAGCCTATCTTTGGCTTCGGAGGTGGTGGCGACATGGCTACAGCTGCTGTCGATGGCTTCTCAGGGGCTACTCCTCTAGGTCAGGTGGCTACGGCTGGCGAAACGCTCCCGACGATCGTTAACACGATAGGCGAGCCCTCTACCCTATGGGACGCCTTCTGGGGCTTTATCCCAGGCAGTATCGGAGAGGTCTCGACCTTTGCCATCCTACTAGGAGCTATCCTGCTCATCTGGACAGGCGTAGCTAGCTACAAGGTGATCGTGAGTGGGGTAGTGGGAGCAGTGCTGATGACGCTCCTCTTTAACGCGATCGGTACGACCGCTGCCATGCAGCTTGACGTTGCGCATCACCTGCTCTACGGTGGCTTTGCCTTCGGTCTTGTCTTCATGGCAACCGACCCGGTAACCTCGGCACGCACCGAGACGGGCAAGTGGATCTACGGTCTCCTCGTGGGTGTCATGTGTGTCTTCATCCGTGTCCTCAACCCGGGCTATCCTGAGGGTATGATGCTCGCGATCCTACTGATGAACGTCTTCGCACCGCTCATCGACTATGTCGTGGTAAACAATAATGTCTCTAAGCGCAAGAAGCGCTGGGAGATGGCTTCTAAACATTGATCATTCTTACGACTATGAATAGAGATAGTAATAGCTACACGATCCTCTACGCAGCCATCATGGTGGTCGTAGTCGCAATAGCTCTAGCGCTCACGGCTGTGGCTCTACGCAAGCCTCAGCAAGAGAATGAGCGCATTGACAAGATGCAGCAGATACTACGTGCTGTACATCTAGAGCCTACCAAAGATCAAGTCATCCCCACCTACACAAAGGTGATCAAGCAGGAGCTTCTAGTCAATGGTCAGGGCGAGGTGATCGCTACTTTCGAGGGTGATCAGATCGCTCAGAATGAAGCTTTCCAGATGAACACGGCCAATCAGTTTAAGCTCCGCTCGCAAGATCCCACTCTCGGACTACCCGTCTACGTAGCAGAGGTGGAGGGCCAGCAGCTCTACATCTTCCCGATGGATGGCGCTGGTCTATGGGGCGCTATCTGGGGCTTCCTCGCTGTACAGGCTGATGGCTCGACCGTCTATGGCGCTGACTTCTCACACGCTGGTGAGACCCCAGGACTAGGCGCTGAGATCGCGACGAAGCACTTCTCACAGGAGTTCGTCGGCAAGCAACTGTACCGTGACGAGCAGTTTAAGTCTATCGCCGTCGTCAAGCACGGTCGCTCGCTCGATGACCAAGACTACGTGGACGGCATCTCAGGCGGTACGCTCACGAGCAATGGTGTCAACAATATGCTCTGGAGCTCTATCCACGAGTACCTCCCCTACATAGAGCAGCTGCGTGGAGCTCAAGCAGTAGCAACAGAATAAATCAGAAGAGAGAGTAATCTAAGCTATGAGTAAGATAAGTAATAAAGAGGTATTCCTAGGGCCTCTCAATAAAAATAACCCAGTCACCGTACAGGTGCTCGGTATATGCTCTGCGCTGGCGGTCACCGCTCAGCTCAAGCCCGCTCTAGTGATGGCTCTGTCGGTGACGGTGGTCGTCGCCTTTGCCAACGTAATCATATCGCTACTGCGCAACACGATACCTAATCGTATCCGTATCATCGTACAGCTGGTGGTCGTTGCTGCGCTTGTGACGATCGTCAACGAGGTCCTCAAGGCATATGTCTACGATGTCTCTAAGGAGCTGTCGGTATACATCGGTCTGATCATTACGAACTGTATCTTGATGGGACGTCTAGAGGCTTTTGCCTTGGCGCATGGTCCTAAGGCTTCCTTCCTCGATGGTATCGGCAACGGTCTAGGCTACGGACTCGTCTTGGTGATCATCGGCTTCGTCCGTGAGCTCCTCGGTAGAGGTTCGCTGCTGGGCTTCCAGATTATCCCGCAGGCCTGCTACGATATGGGCTACGTCAATCACGGCTTGATGATCATGCCTCCGATGGCACTCATCGTCCTCGCTTGTATCGTATGGATACAGCGTAGCAAACTTAAGGATCTACAGGAGAAGTAATCCTCCCCAACTCCATATAATCTCACACTTCATAGATAAAGTCTAAGCAATGGATTATCTAAGTCTGTTTTTCAAGTCGATCTTTGTCGACAATATGATCTTTGCCTACTACCTAGGTATGTGCTCTTACCTAGCTGTATCCAAGGATGTCAAGACCTCACTGGGATTGGGGCTAGCAGTTACCTTCATCCTCACCTGTACGCTACCGATCAACTACCTCCTAGAGACCTACGTCTTTAAGGCAGGCGCGTTGAGTTGGCTCGGTGCGGAGTTCGCTTCGGTCGACCTGAGCTTCCTCTCGCTCATCGTCTTTATCGCCGTCATCGCCTCCTTTACACAGCTGGTCGAGATGGTCGTCGAGCGATACAGCCCCTCGCTGTACAACTCGCTCGGTATCTTCCTCCCGCTCATCGCTGTGAACTGTGCGATCCTCGGTGGCTCGCTCTTCATGCAGCAGCGTGACTTCATCAATACGGGCATGGCAACCGTCTATGGACTCGGCTCTGGCATCGGCTGGATGCTCGCTATCGTCGGCCTAGCTGCCATCCGGGAGCGACTAGCCTACAGCAATATACCGAAGCCCCTCAGAGGTTTTGGCATTACGCTCATCGTCACAGGACTGATGGGCATCGCATTCCTCAGCTTCTCAGGTGTCAAACTCTAATCGCCTACAGATATGGATCAAATGACCTTAATAATAGTATCGAGTGTAGCGGTCTTCCTCCTGGTCGTACTGCTCCTCGTCGTGGTACTGCTGGTAGCTAAGAGCAAGCTCATCCCCTCTGGCAACGTACATATCAATGTCAATGACGTGAAAGACCTAGAGGTGCCGATGGGCGGTACACTGCTCAACACGCTACAGAGCCAAGGCATCTTCCTATCCAGCGCTTGTGGCGGTAGTGGTAGCTGTGGACAGTGCCGCTGTCGCGTCGTCGAGGGCGGAGGCGAAATACTTGCCACGGAGAAGGGCTTCTTCTCTCGCAAAGAGCAGATGGCGCACTGGCGTCTCGGCTGTCAGACGAAAGTCAAGGAGGATCTCAAGGTGATCGTCCCCGAGAGCGTCTTTGGCGTCAAGGAGTGGGAGTGCGAAGTTGTATCCAACAGGAACGTTGCAACCTTCATCAAGGAGTTTGTCGTCAAGCTCCCCGAGGGCGAGCACATGGACTTCAAGAGCGGTAGCTACGCTCAGATCAAGATCCCTAAGTACGAGGTCAAGTACAGCGACTATGTCGTCGAGGATCAGTTCCGTGGCGACTGGGACAAGTTCAATATGTGGAGCCTCACGGCAAAGAACACCGAGGAGACCGTCCGCGCCTACTCTATGGCCAACTATCCTGCCGAGGGTAACATCATCACCCTCAACGTACGTATCGCCACTCCGCCGATGGATCGCGTGACCCACACCTGGCAGAAGGTACCCGCTGGTATTGCCTCCTCTTACATCTTCAGCCTCAAGCCTGGCGACAAGGTGACCATGAGTGGTCCTTACGGAGACTTCCACATCCACGAGGACTCCGACGCCGAGATGCTCTACATCGGAGGTGGTGCTGGTATGGCTCCGCTACGTGCTCAGCTACTACACCTCTTCCTCACCGAGCACACGACCCGCAAGGTCTCCTTCTGGTACGGAGCACGCTCACGCAGTGAGATCTTCTACGAGGAGGACTTCCGCGCTATCGAGCGTGAGTTCCCGAACTTCTCCTTCCACATCGCCCTCTCGGCACCGCTGCCTGAGGACAATTGGACTGGACTCACGGGCTTCATCCACCAGGCCATCTACGACAACTACCTCAAGGATCACGAGGCTCCTGAGGACATTGAGTACTACATGTGCGGACCTGGGCCTATGTCGGCAGCAGCCATCAAGATGCTGGACAACCTCGGTGTACCGCCTGAGCAGATCAACTACGACAACTTCGGCTAAGGTGCCTCAGCGCCAATCCGCAATAGAATAAAGACAAGGCGACAGCGCATGATCCCAGTAAAATGGAGGTGTGTTGTCGCCTTGACTATATGGAGTCGTTACTCTCTTAACAGTGCTTGCAAAGCAAGAAAAATTGAAAAGGTCAAAAGAAATACCGCTTTTGACAAGTCAAATCACCCTAAAGAATTAGTTTTTTTGAAATGAAACTCGTAACTTTGCCCCATAGAAATAATTGAAACTGTAGCCAAACCACTTACTTATGATACGAAAGATAGTGATTACAATCGGCCTAGTCCTCACTCTAGGACTTGTAGCCTCGGCACAGCGAGTTGCTCTCAAGCACAACTTCGCTTATGATGCCCTCCTCACGCCCAACCTCTCACTAGAGTTTGCGATGGGCAACAAGTTTACCTTCGACACGCAAGTCGGGTGGAACTCATTTGTCTTCAACCTAGACGCCAGCGAGCCCAACTACAGCACGACTAAGTGGGCTCACTGGATGGCACAGCCAGAGCTTCGCTACTGGTTCTGCGATGTCTTCAATGGATGGTTCCTCGGTCTACATGGACATGTAGGTCAGATGAACGTAGGAGGTGTCAACATCCCCTATCCCATGATTTTGGAAAACAAAGAGTCCGTCATGAAGGACCATCGCTACGAAGGGTGGTTCTACGGAGGTGGTCTCAGCGTAGGCTACCAGTGGGTACTATCGACACGCTCTTCGCTCGAGTTCTCGCTAGGCGCAGGATATGCTCGCATACTATACGACAAGTTCCCCTGCACACGTTGTGGCACGAAAATCGATGAGGGCAAAGCTAACTACGTCGGACCTACGAAGGCAACAATCTCGTACGTCTTCTTCTTCAAGTAATCGTCAGTAGCACATCTAATAATACAGACACAAAGACTATGAATATCAAGATATCCCGCTTACTCATACTCTTCTCGACGCTACTATTTGCCGTCGGAGGGACACTATGTGCTCAGCAATTCTCCAAGGCGGAGGAGACTCAGACGATTGCGCTATCAGCACAGCACCACACCGTCACACGCGACATCAACCGCAACATCCTACACATCGACCTAGACGTGGCACCCTATGCCTCTGTACGTGCACAGCAACTGCTACGCATTACCCCCGTCTACGTCTCTGCCGATAGGAGCAAGGAGATCCGCTTTGACAAGATCTATGTAGCAGGCTGCTCTCGCTACAAGACTATCAAGCGTCAGCACGATCTATACAATGCAGATGCTCTCGTCAAGGAAATCTACTCACGCCCCGAGGGGTCTGTCTATACACGAGGCACCAAGGATCTACCCCACATGGTCTATGAGCGTCCCTTCGAGAGCTGGATGGCTCGCGGACACATGGAGCTAGAGATAGAGACCTATAGCTGTGGCAACTGTCCTAAGGGTACACGCTTAGCTCAGGGTGACCCACAGTCTATCACGGTGTTTGGACCAGATGACTATAAGTACAACTATATAGAGCCTGCAGCTACAGCCTTCAAGGAGTACGCTGAGAGCTTTGATGCCAACATACAGTTCGTCGTAGATAAGCACGACCTCCGCAAGGACTTCAAGAACAATGCCTCCGAGCTAGCACGTCTTGATGAGTTTGTCAAGAAAGCTACCAAGATCGAGGGTGCTGAGCTTCACACCGTCTATATCTATGGTTACGCATCACCCGAGGCACCCTTTGACTACAACCTAGCACTCTCTGATCGTCGTACCAAGACACTCTACAACTATGTCCAGAACACGCACAAGGCGCTCTTGAGCAAGGTTGAAGTAGTTGCCGAAGGCAAGGGTGAGGACTGGGATGGTCTACGCAAGCTCGTAGACGCTAGCAACATGGCCCAGCGCCAGACCATACTGGACATCATTGACAAGTACAGTACAGATACAGAGCGTGAGGCTGACATCAAGGCTCTCGACGGTGGCAAGGTCTATCGCGACCTGCTAGACAATTACTATCCTAAGCTCCGTCACACTACCTTTACGATGAGCTATCGGGTACGTCCCTTTGAGGTTTCTGAGCTAGCGCACATCTACTCGACCAACTCTAAGTTGCTAAGCCTCAGCGAGCTCTACACACTAGCTAATCAAAAGATAGCAGCTGGTGCAAGTCCTGTAGCCATCTATCGCACAGCTTATGAGCAAAACGCAAACGATCCTATTGCTAAGCTCAACTATGCCAATGCGCTCCTTCAGTATGACAAGAACGCCAAGGAGGCTTACAAGGTCCTCTCAACCATACAGTCAGACTCTCGCGCTAAGCTTCCCACAGCTATCGCACTCGATATGATGGGACGCAAGGCTGAGGCTGAAGCACTATACTTCAAGAAGTAATAGTTGAGGATGAGAGATACTATCACTAGCTGGTAGTATCACACAAACAAGGCACCTCCATCAGGACGACTTAGGTCTTCCTGTGTGGAGGTGCCTCTCTTTTGCTAGCTGGTGTATCCCTACAGCGGTTATACGTCCTGTGCGTTTCTACAGTGTGCTACTCGTATCGCTCTAATCTCTAACTTCTAATCTCTATCCTCCAGAGCTGACGCATTATAAAAAAACAAGCTCGTTTCATTTCCTACCTAGGAATTTGCCAAATAAGTACCTAGAAATTTGCCCAATTCCTACCTAGGAAATGGACAAATTCTTCGGAGGAATCAAATGAAACTTCGGAGGAATCAAATGAAACTTCGGAGGAATCAAAAAATAAGTCCGAAGAATTTGCCCATTTTCTAGGTACTTATTTGGGAAATTCCTAGGTAGGAATTTAATTCCTCGGTAGAAGGGTGAAATCAGAGAGGATCCGCAGTCACTCTGCAGCGATACTCGAGACATGTGCCCCTGGTTATCGTCAGGTGCTACTTCTAGACGGCTGATTACGTATTTCCCACTCCAAAATGCAATTTGGAGTGGAGCTCGCCCTGCTCTACCCTCGATGTCCTTGTTTTTCTGTACTTTTGTGCTAGTAGAGGTGTGAGGCATATGGCGCTTCGGTCTCTACGATACAAGCTAAAGATAGATATAGAAATTAGGTAGCATCAGATTATGTACAGAACGCATACGTGTGGAGCTCTGCGTGCCTCTGACGAGGGTCTGCAGGTGACGCTCGCCGGTTGGGTTGCTAAGATTCGTCGCATGGGAGCTATGACCTTCCTCGACTTACGTGATAGATATGGCATTACGCAGATCTTCTTTGACGAGTCGCATCAGGCGCTTCTGAGCGAGGTGGGGCGTGAGTGGGTTATAGCGGTCAGTGGTACCGTACGCCTGCGCAGCAGTGTCAATGAGAAGATTCCCACGGGGCAGATCGAGATCCTCGCAGACAGCATGAAGGTGCTCAACCGTGCCGACACGCCTCCCTTTACCATCGAGGATGTGAGCGACGGTGGCGATGATCTACGTATGAAGTACCGCTACCTGGACCTACGTCGTAGACCTGTGCTGAGCAATATAGAGCTGCGTCACCGTATGACGATGGAGACGAGACGCTATCTCGATGGGCTTCACTTTCTAGAGATAGAGACGCCGATGCTGATCGGATCGACTCCTGAGGGTGCACGTGACTTTGTGGTGCCTAGTCGTATGAACCCTGGGCAGTTTTACGCATTACCTCAGTCGCCACAGACCTTCAAGCAGCTCCTGATGGTAGCGGGCATGGACCGTTACTTCCAGATCGTGAAGTGCTTTAGAGATGAGGATCTACGTGCCGACCGTCAGCCGGAGTTCACGCAGATAGACTGTGAGATGAGCTTCGTGGAGCAGGACGACATCTTGAGCACCTTCGAGGGGCTGGCGAAGCATCTCTTTAAGGAGATCCGTGGCATTGACCTCCCTACGCCACTACGCCGCATGACTTGGTATGAGGCTATGGACCGCTACGGTAGCGACAAACCCGATCTGCGCTTCGGCATGGAGATCGCAGAGGTTACCAAGACGATCCAGGGACATGGCTTTGGCGTTGTGGACGACGCTGAGTACATCGGTGCTATCGTGGTCACGGGCAAGGCGGACTACACGCGCAAGCAGATCGACCAGCTGACCGACTTCGTCAAGCGTCCACAGGTGGGTGCCAAGGGGCTACTCTGGCTACGCTATCAGGCTGATGGAACGATGAAGAGTAGCTTCGACAAGTTCCTCACGGCTGACCAACTCAAAGCACTTGCCGACCAACTATCTATGCAGCCAGGCGACATTGCGCTCCTCATCTCAGGGGGCAAGCGTGCTGCGCAGAAGCAACTGGGCACGCTACGTCTACACGTCGCCTCCGAGCTGGGGCTGATGAAGCCAGGACACTACGAGTGCCTCTGGGTAGTTGACTTCCCGCTACTCGAGTGGGACGAGGAGACGCAGCGTTACTATGCGATGCACCACCCCTTTACGGCACCTAAGCCAGAGGATCAAGATCGTCTCGAGAGCGACCCCGGTAGCGTCCGTGCCGATGCTTACGACATGGTGATCAACGGTGTCGAGGTGGGCGGTGGCTCTATCCGTATCCACGATGCGGAGCTACAGGCGAGGGTCTTTGCGGCACTAGGCTTTACGAAGGAGCGTGCCGAGGAGCAGTTTGGATTCTTGATGAATGCCTTTAAGTATGGCGCACCTCCTCACGGTGGTATCGCCTTCGGGCTGGATCGCTGGGTATCGCTCATGGCTGAGCTAGACTCGATACGTGACTGTATCGCCTTCCCCAAGAACAACTCGGGCCGTGATGTGATGATTGATGCCCCCGCACGACTAGATCCCGAGCAGCTCGATGAGCTACACCTGACGGTGCGGGAGACACTATAATATATAAGGAGTCCTTATGGTCACGATAGGAGATGTAGTTCGTACGATAGAGGAGTGCTACCCGCTGAGCTATCAGGAGAGCTACGACAACTCGGGCCTTCAGGTGGGCGATGTGACGCAGCCACTGCGTGGCATCATGCTGGCTGTGGAGACGACTGAGGCGGTCCTCGAGGAGTGCCTGCAGCGTGGGTGCAACCTGCTCGTATCGCATCACCCGATTCTCTTCCGAGGACTTAAGCGGCTTACACCTGCGACCTATCAGGAGCGTTGCGTAGCTTTTGCCCTGAGAAACAATATCGCTATCTACGCTTGTCACACTTCGGCAGACAATGAGATGAGCCAGGGCGTGAATCATTATCTGGCTAATCTGATCGGTCTCAAGCATGAGGGGCGGCGACCGATGATGCCTCAGCGAGGACGCTTTTACAAGCTACAGACCTACATCCCGCACAGCCACGCTGATGCGCTACGCACCGCTTATGAGAAGGCGGGGATTGGTTCACTCGGCGGTTACACGGGCTGTAGTTACAGTTGCTCGGGCGTAGGGCGCTTCCGTCCTGGCGCAGAGACGCATCCGACGATCGGTACGCATGGCGCCATGGAGGCGGTCGAGGAGGAGATGATCTCCGTGCTCGTGCCACAGGAGCGACTATCGCAAGCGATCACGACGCTCGTAGCGACGCACCCCTATGAGGTGCCAGCCTACGAGGTGATCCCGATCGTGATGGACCACCCAACGAGCGGGCTAGGTGTCGTTGGCGAGTTGCCGAGTGAGATGTCTCCGCAAGAGTTGCTCGAGCGCCTAGCTACGCTGCCCGCTGTGGAGCGTATCGCTCACTCTAATCCCCCCACGCAGCCGATTCGTCGCGTAGCACTCTGTGGCGGTAGTGGCGGCGGTCACGAGTTCATCGGAGAGGCACTGCGCTCAGGCGCAGAGGTCTATATCACAGGCGAGGCAAAGTACAACGATTATCTCGACGTGCAGGGTCATCTCTGGCTGATCACGCTGGGACACTTCGAGAGTGAGTACTGCACGCGCACGATGCTCTATGATGCGTTGTCGGATAAATATCGTAACTTTGTCGTCCATACGTCAGATGCTGACACCAATCCTATTCACTATTTCTAAGCAATACCATCTATGAGTATTAATACAACGACCCACGAAGTAGCCGAGCGTAGTATCAGGGAGAAACTCATCGCCCTCAAGCGTCTACAGGAGACGCTCACCAGTATTGACAAGATCAAGCTGTTGCGTGGCGAGCTGCCCCAAGCTATCGAAGACCTAGCGGACGAAATCGAGGGACTGAAGACACGCTTAGAGAAGTACAACGCTGCTGCCAAGAAGCTCACGCAGTCAGTCAGCGGTGAAAATCAAAAGATCGCTACGGCAAACGATAAGCTCGCAGTGCTCAAGGAGCAACTCAATGCGGTGAGCAATAACCGCGAGTATGAGCATCTGTCGCGAGAGATCGAGTTTCAGGAGCTTGAGATACAGCTCGCACAGAAGCATATCCGCGAGTTCAACGCAGAGCTCCAAGGTCGCAAGGATGACATCGCCAAGCTCCAAGAGCGTATCAAGGAGCGTGAGGAGGATCATCAGGCTAAGAGCGAGGAGCTAGAGCAGATCATCGCCGAGACCCGCATCGAGGAGGAGCAGCTCCGTGATCGTGCCAACGAGCTGGAGGCACAGATCGACGAGCGTATTCTTAAGGCTTTCCTACGCCTTCGCAAGGGCGCTACCAACGGACTTGCCGTGGTCCCCGTAGAGCGTGAGGCTTGTGGCGGGTGCTTTAACCATATTCCACCACAGCGTCAGCTAGAGGTCAAGCTCCACAACAAGGTTATCGTCTGCGAGTATTGCGGTCGTGTGCTCATCGACCCAGACATTGAGGAGGAGCCAGTAGAGGAGCAGTCCGAGACGAAGGCTGATACAAAGAAAAAAGAGACTAAGAAGGCTACTGCCCCTAAGAAGAAGGCTACAGCTACTAAGAAGACTGCAGCTAAGAGTACTAAGAAGGCTGCCTCTAGTAAGGATAAAGAGGACAAGTAAATCTTCCCTTTCCAGCGACGAGCCTCTTCGGACGACCTGTCGCTCTTCTCTCCCTTTACGACATTCATCCCTCGCACTGTGTCTCAGCGACGTACGCTACTCAATCATGCTTTGGTGCATCAGATGCGTCGCACGATCGAGCAGTATGATCTGCTAGAGCGGGATAGCGAGCGGGTGGTCATCATAGCCCTCAGCGGAGGTGCCGACTCGACGGCGCTTCTGTGGGGGCTTTCGCTTTTAGGCTACCGCTGCGTGGCGGCGCATTGCAACTTTCACCTGCGAGGCGATGAGAGCAATCGTGACGAAGCGTTTGTCACAGAGCTTTGTGAGCAACTGGGGGTGCCGTTAGAGCGCGCTTCCTTTGACACTTACGGATACGCTGCTACGCACCAGGGGGTGAGCGTAGAGATGGCGGCGCGGGAGCTGAGATACCACTTCTTCGACGAGCTGTATGAGCGGTACGATGCGCAGAGTATCGCCTTAGGACATCATCTGGAGGACAATGTGGAGCAGCTCCTGATCAATCTCTCCCAAGGGGCTGGCGTACGAGGATTGCGGGGCATGCTCCCCACGCGTGAGGAGGGGAGGTATATTCGTCCACTCATCGACACGCCGCCTCGTCTTATCTATGACTTCTTGCGAACGGCTGGACAGCCTTTTGTGACTGACTCGACGAATGCCGATACAACCATACGGCGCAACTTCGTCCGGCATACGTTGCGTCCACTCTTTGACCAGCTGAACCCCTCCTTTGACCAGGCGGTCGCCTCGACGATCCATATCCTGCGAGACCTGGAGCAGTTGCAGGACTACTATATAAGGAGTACCCTCCCCGCAGACGCGAGTCTGCCGCTAGAGATCGCCTGGCTTCGTCAGCAGATAGCTCCGCTGGCACTTCTCTACAGCCACTTCGCGACCATCGATTGTGATCGCTTGGTACTACAGCAGCTCCTTATGGACTGCGCAAAGCCTGAGCGTGCCGACAGCTATGCTCGCTACGAGGGACGCGGCGGGATCATCGAGCGTTATCGGGGGTATCTGACAGGCACGACGAGTGAGACGCTGGCTCATCTGGAGCAGGCGACGAGCGTTTGCCTAGAGCTGCCCGCTATGGCGAGCTGGCCAGCGGGAGCCGTGCTGGATCACCCGCTAGGATCGATAAAGATAGCGGTACACGACTCCTCGGAGACACCACCGCCTGCGATTCGGACGCTCACGCCTTACAGCTATTTGGCCGACTACGACCAACTTCTGTCGATGGCGCCTCAGCTCCAGTTCAGAGCCTCTACCGATGGCGAGCAATGGATCGCTCCGCTCGGTCTGAAAGGACGCAAACCATTGGCGAAGCTCCTGCGCGACGCGAAGATTCTACCCTCACGCAGAGCGGCTACGGTGCAACTCATCGACAGCCACACAGGCACTACGCTCTGGCTGGTCGGCCTCTGCCGTAGTGCTGACTACCAGCTCACGCCACAGACCCGTCGCTGGGCGGAGGTAACCTTCACCCCTACACTGTCAGATCCCTTTGCGAGGCACACAACACCTCACACGATAGCTCGTTAGCCGTTTATTTTGTACTTTTACAGCTAGAACCGACTTATAAAGCATGACGAAGACCTTTCCCATGATCGCCAAGACGCTCCCTGGGCTGGAGCCAGTATTGGAACAAGAATTGATAGCCCTCGGTGCGGACAACGTACAGATAGGACGTCGCATGGTCTCCTACGAAGGAGATCTCAAGATGCTCTACAAGTCCAATCTGCACCTACGCACAGCGCTTAAGGTGCTGAGACCCATCTATGAGTTTGACGCGGAGGATATAGACATCCTCTACACGACGCTACTCCATTTCGACTGGAGCCAGTGGCTCACGGCCGATATGACCTTTGCGGTCGATGCGGTTGTCTACTCATCGACCTTCAAGCATAGTCGGTACGTCGTCTACAAGACGAAAGACGCTATCGTCGATTACTTTAGAGAGCAAACGGGTGGCACGAAGCGTCCCTCGGTCAAGCTCTCGAACCCGCAGCTGATCTTTCACCTACACATCGCCGAGCAGCATGTGACGCTCTGCCTGGACTCGTCGGGCGAGAGCCTACACAAGCGGGGATATCGTATGGAGCAGGACCGTGCTCCTATCAACGAAGTGCTCGCTGCGGGCATCCTGCTCAAGGCGGGCTGGCACGGGCAGTGCGATCTGATGGACCCCTTCTGCGGGTCGGGCACCTTCCTCGTGGAGGCTGCGCTGATCGCTACGGGTACGCCTCCAGGCATCTACCGTGAGAGCTATCCCTTCGAGCGGTGGCCAGACTTCGATAGTGAGCTCTGCAGTGAGGTGTACAACGACGACTCGACGGAGCGCTCCTTCGACTACCATATCTACGGCTCGGATCTCTCGCCTCAAGCCATTGCCAAAGCTAAGCGCAACGTCACCCGCTCGGGTATGTCTCGCTACATTGACCTCTCCGTGGGCGACTTTGCCGATCAGCATCTGCCTCATCCCGAGGCGGAGACAGAGCCTAAGTGTCTGCTCGTTATGAACCCGCCTTACGGGGAGCGTCTCTCGGACTACGACCTCGAGCAGCTCTATAGTATGATCGGTCGTACGCTCAAGTTCCAGTTCGCAGGCGCTCAGGCGTGGATCATCGCTCATCAGGCGGAGCACTTTCACGCCATCGGTCTCAAGCACGATCTGCGCGAAGAGCTCTACAATGGGTCGCTACCCTGCGAGTTGCGTGGCTATACGCTCTTTGAGGGCAAGCACAAGGAGTACAAGGAACAGATCGCTCAGCGTGGTGAAGAGGCTCCTCAGCGTAGAGAGCGTGGCGAAGCGTTTCACCGTGGTAAGGGTCAAGAGCCCCGCAGACATCGAGCTGGTTACGACAAACCCGCCTACAGCAAGGGACGTGACAATGGCAAGCCCGCACATCGTGGCACACAGCGTACGAAAGGACCCCGCCCCGCTGGCTCCTCTAGCTCTGGCTATAAGGCCAATATCCAAACCTTCGGCAGCGACGAGACCTTCGTCCATGAAGCTGAAGCAAACGACAACGAATAAGTAACATCTATCACGCCATACTGATCTATGAATAGCACATTGCGTCACTACGCTCTATGGTTCTTCGGAGTTCTTACGTTAACGCTCACACCACTCCTACAGGGACAGACGAAGCAACCGCTAGACCTGGAGACTGTCACCTATGGAGGCAAGACCTTCCGCTCACTCTTCTACCCGCAGCCCGTCTACGGCCTCGCTTGGTTGCAGAGTGGCTACACCTATACGGTAGAGCCAGGTGACTACGGCAGAGAGGGCTTGAGTAGCCTACGGGTCTACTCCCCGACGAGAGCACAGGAGCAGACGGTCCTCACGCAGGATGAGCTCGTCCAGCTCCTCAAGCCCTACGACGACACCGACAAGCTCTACCCGCTGATCGCCTACGACTTCACCCCGCAGTGCCACTACCTAGAGGTGGAGCTGTCTAAGGGGCTTTACCTAATAGATGTAGAGCAAAAGCTAATCGTCGGATACTTCGCCACTGGTGACAGCGAAAAGCGCGCTTCGCTCCTCAGCCCTAACGAGCGCAACCTAGCGGTCAAGAGCGAGGAGGGCACACTCCTTATATATACGCTACAGCCCGCCGGAAGCAAGCCTCAGGCTCCTACGCTAGTCGCTACGGACGAAGCAGAGGCTGCAGTCGTCTATGGCGAGTCCGTTCACCAGAACGAGTTCGGCATTGACGGTGGACTCTTCTGGAGTCCCGACAGTCGCCAGCTCGCTTTCTATCGTATGGATCAGTCGATGGTCGCACCTTATCCCATCGTTGACATGACGCCCCACAAGGCGGTCGTCCAGCCCGTTCGCTACCCGATGGCGGGGACCCCTTCACACCATGTGACGCTAGGAGTCTTTCATCTAGAGAATCAGCAGACCACTTACCTAGAGACTGGTGGCGACCCCGAGCATTACCTGACCAATGTGGCGTGGCACCCCAACAGCCAGAAGGTTTACATAGCCGAGCTCAACCGTGGTCAGGACCACCTCTTCCTCAACGGCTACGATGCCCAGAAGGGAGCGCACACCGAGACGCTCTTTGAGGAGACCGATGCGCACTATGTCGAGCCTCAGCGCCCGATGATGTTTGTCCCGGGGAGCCGAGGCGAGCAGTTCGTCTGGGAGTCCCGTCGTGAGGGCTATCGCCAGCTCTACCTCTACAGCAGCACGGGCAAGCTCATTCGCAAGCTCACCGACATGGAGGGCGAGGTGACCGACATCTACGGCTTTGACCCCAAGGGCGAGCGCATATACTTCCAGGCTGCTTACCCCTCCCCACTCGAGCGACACATCTTCGCCAGTGAGCTCAAGCGCGGACGTACCATACAGCTAAGCAAGGTGGCTGGCACGCACGAAGCAACCTTCAGCCCAGACAAGCAGTACTATATAGATCAGCTGCAGAGCGCCACCATCGCTCGCTCCGTCATGCTCCATGACTGTAACGGTCTACAGCTCCGCCTCATACACCAGGCGCCCGATCCCTGGCGCAAGCTAGATATGCCCAACATCACCGTCGGCACGCTCCTAGCGGCTGATGGAAAGACCGAGCTGTACTACCGCCTCATCACGCCATCTAACTTCGACGAGCTGAAGGAGTACCCCGCCATCGTCTACGTCTATGGTGGCCCACATGCTCAGCTAGTCACCAACACGCCACAGTGGGGTGCCTCGGGCTGGGATCTTTACATGGCACAGCAAGGGTACATCATCTTTACGGTCGATAATCGTGGTAGTGCCGAGCGAGGTGCTGCCTTCGAGCAGGTCATCCATCGTCAGGTCGGCACCGCCGAGATGGCCGATCAGATGAAGGGTGTCGAGTACCTCAAGAGCCTCCCCTACGTGGATCAAAACCGCATCGGTGTGTACGGCTGGAGCTTCGGAGGTTTCATGACTACCAACCTCATGCTCACCCATCCCGAGACCTTTAAGGTGGGTGTCGCTGGCGGTCCCGTCATGGACTGGTCTCGCTACGAGATCATGTATGGCGAGCGCTACAACGACGCTCCCCAGGACAATCCTGAGGGCTACCAGCGCAACAACCTCATCGAGCGTGCCCAAGACCTCAAGGGGCGTCTCCTCCTCATCCACGGCACCTCCGACAATGTGGTCGTCTGGCAGCATGCCCAGGCCTTTGTCAAGGCGTGCGTAAATGCTAAGACCTACCCCGACCTCTACTACTATCCAGGGCACAAGCACAACGTCCTCGGACCCGACCGTGTGCACCTCAACTATGTCATAACCCGTTACTTCCAGGAACACCTATGAGCCTTATCTATCCCAACACAAAGCAAGACGAAAAGAAGTCTACAGACGCTGAATTTATGAAGTACGCTAAAATCGAAATGGTAAAAGCTCCTCAGACCGTCCTCCTCCTCGGCAGCGGTGGTCGTGAGTGCGCCATGGCGGCTGCCATAGCTGAGAGCAAGCTACTCAGGAAGCTTTACATAGCTCCAGGCAATGCAGGAACCGCTGCTTACGGGACCAATGTCCCTGACCTCAATCCCGCCAAGCATGAGGCGGTCAGCCAGTTCATCGCCACCCATGGGGTCACCCTCCTCGTCTGTGGACCCGAGGCTCCGCTCGTCGATGGGCTCGTCGACTACCTGCAGGAGGATGCCCGCCATCCCGACCTGCTCATCGTCGGTCCCGACAAGGCTGGCGCCCATCTAGAGGGTAGCAAGGAGTACAGCAAAGAGTTCATGCGTCGTCACGGCATACCGACAGCTAGCTACGAAACCTTCGGCCCTCAAGACATAGAGGAGGCTGAGGCTTTTCTCGATCAACTCTCCGCACCCTTCGTGCTCAAGGCAGACGGCCTAGCAGCAGGCAAGGGAGTCCTCATCTGCCAAGACCGTGAGGAGGCGGAGCAGGGACTAGGTCAACTCTTCAGCGGCATGTTTGGTAGTCGTGGTCAGCGCATCGTCATTGAGGAATTCCTCGAGGGCATCGAGTGCTCCGTCTTCGTCGCCACCGATGGTACCGACTACTGCGTCCTGCCCGTTGCCAAGGACTACAAGCGTGTCGGCGATGGCGACACAGGTCCCAACACCGGCGGCATGGGAGCCGTCAGTCCCGTGCCTTTTGCCGATGAAGCCTTCATGCAGCGTGTCGAGGAGCGCATCATTCGCCCCACGCTAGAGGGCTTGCAAGAGGAAGGCATACAGTACGTCGGCTTCCTCTTCATCGGATTGATGAATGTCGCAGGCGATCCCTACGTCATCGAGTACAACTGCCGTCTAGGCGACCCCGAGACCGAAGTCGTACTGCCACGCATCGAGAGCGACTTCCTCGAGCTACTCATCGCCATGGCGACAGGTCAGGTAGCCCAATACAACCTAGCGGTCTCTCCCGAGGTAGCCATGACGCTCGTCCTCGTCTCCAAGGGGTACCCTGGGCACTACGAAAAGGGCTTCCCGATCCAGCTCCCAGAGCCAGTAGAGGGTATACACATCTACCACTCAGGCACGGCGCTCGACGAAGAGGGACACGTCGTCACTAACGGTGGACGCGTCCTCGCCATCACGGCACGAGGCACCACCATCCAGGAGGCTCAGAAGGCGTGCTATCGCACCGCCACGCAGACACTCTACGAGGGCAAAAACTACCGCCACGACATCGGCAACGACCTCTTGTAGAGCCACACATCCATCACCAACCTCAACCAATAGGGGGAGTAGGACTCATAGTCCTGCTCCCCCTTTTGATTATCTGTTAGGCGCTCTTGGCCAGGTGTTGCGCCCTCGGCCCTAGAACCAGCGGATGCGCTTGAAGATCCAGAAGGCGATCCCCGAGAAGATCAAGCAGACCACCATGATCCCGACGAAAGCCAACGGATGTGCTGCCATCGGCAGGTCCACGTTCATACCGTACAGTGAGGCGACCAGCGTAGGAAGCATCAGAATCATCGAGATACTGGTCATGCGGCGCATGATCGTGTTGATATTGTTGTTGATGATCCCGCCGAAAGCATCCATCGTGCCATTCATCACATCGCTGTACACGTTGACCATGTTGTACGCTTGGGTTAGCTCGATCGCCACGTCCTCAGCCAGATCCGTATCGTACTGCTCGTAGTGGCTCACCTTAAAGCGTCCGATGACCGACTCATTACCACGTATGGACGTGTTGAAGTAGACGAAGCACTTCTGCAGACGCATCATCTGTAAGAGGTCTTCGTTGCGGATACTCTTCTCGAGCGCTTCCTCGGTTTCTAGGATCAGGAAGCTGATCTGCTTCAGATATTTGAGAAACCACACCGCCGAGCTCATGATGAGCCGAAGGATAAAGTCTATATCCGTGTCGACCGAGATACCCTTGCGCTGATTGTGCTTGATGAAGTCTGGCATGAGGTCCGTGCGGTGGTAGCAGATAGTGACGATGAGCTGCTTCTCCAGATGCGATATGATACCGACGGGGACCGTGTTGTAAGGGGTTGTACCCTCGGGTGTCTCGATCGGAATACGTATGATGGTGAGTCGCCATCCGTCCTCCTCTTCGGTACGCGGGCGCTCATCGCTATCCGCTGTATCTCCGATGAAACTTTCAGGTATCCCCAGCTCATCGCAGAGATAGTCTATATCCTCCGAGGTGGGCTGCACCACCTTGATCCAGGTGTGTGGCTCTAAGCTGTCTATTTGAGTGAACTGCTGCTTGGGCAGGTAAAACTTCCGCATGATGATCTATGGCTCTTAAGATGTGAATGATGATGGTAACTTAAGAGACCTCCAGTTGCTATGCGGTGCTTAGGTATGTAGATCTAAGCGTAGGATCACCCCAAGCAGACGCTAGGGCATAGGCTCCGCAGTAGAGGAGGTCTACAGGAGAGACTTCGAGTCTTACTCGGCGGTAAGGAGTCGTCCATAACGTTGTTGGGATTAATAAGTTTGTGTGATCAGTGAAATGGTGAAGCACGGTCGGCAGACCTATACAATAATATAAATATATATAGGCGATCGAGCCACACCTCTACCCCACAAAGGTACGAAAAAAAGAGACTAGAGGATTAGAGGTTAGAAGTTAGAGGTTAGAGATTAGAGGTTAAAGGAGACGAGTAACGGCTGTAGGGACGCACGGCTCGTGCGTCCGTCCCCGTTAAAGCAAGACGTGTAGCCCTCATTGACGTGTAGCCATTTGTAGGGACGCACAGATCGTGCGTCCCTACCCAGCTACTCGTCCCCCCTCCTGTCTAATTCAAAATAAAGGTATAACTTCGCAGAAAATGCAATCCGTACGGCCGAGCCCTCACAGCTCCCCGTCACTTCTAACTTCTAATCTCTAACTTCTAATCTCTAGCTACACTATGAGCAAACATCTCCGCATCTGGCTCTTCGTCATTCTCGGCACGCTCCTAGCGTCCACCTCCCTTCTCGCCGAAGGCGTCATCACCATGACCACATCTAGAGCTATTGGAGAGGAAATTGTACTGAGGATTAAGGCCAATGGGAACATCGCCATCGAGGGGGCTCAAGAGACTTCTGACTACGACACCTACACCCTCACCCTCACCAGCCAAACGGTCACCATCCGAGGCGATGTAACAGAGCTTGACTGCAGGGAGAGTCAATTGACTAGCTTGGACGTGTCAAAGAACACCGCCTTGACAAGGCTTGTGTGCTTCTACAATCAATTGACTAGCTTGGACGTGTCAAAGAACACCGCCTTGAAAATACTTGCTTGCCAAGACAATCAACTGACGAGCTTGGACGTGTCAAAGAACACCGCCTTGGAAATACTTGCTTGCCAAGACAATCAACTGAAGAGCTTGGACTTGCCAAAGCACATCGCCTTAACAAAGCTTCTCTGCAGCAACAATAAGCTGACTAGCTTGAATGTATCTGGGTGTACTAGATTGACGTTTATTATGTGCACCAACAACTATATCAAAGGCAAGGCTATGACCAAGTTGGTGAATAGTCTTCCAAATCGAAGGAAAAAGAGTAGTGGTACTCTTTTGGTGGTAGATTGCTCCTCTCAGAAAAGAAATAGAAACAGGTGTAGCGCTGCTGACGTAACTACCGCAAAGAGGAAAAACTGGGAAGTTCTAAAATACCGAGGGCCTTATGACTGGGTGAGCTACTCTGGTGACTGAGCTGGTGTCGTCACTATGACCACCGCTGAAGCTATCGGAGCCACTTGAGAATCAGAGGCTAGAGGGGAGAGAGGAAACGTGTAACGGTTGTCGGGCCTCACGGGGCGAGTAACCCCGTGTAGGAACGCACGGAAGTGTCTAGTGGGAGGGCGTCCGTCCCCGTTAAAACCACGACGCTGTAACCTTTGATACAACGGACGCTCGACCGAGCGTCCCTACAACCGTTACTCGTCCCGTGCGTCCCGACAGCGGTTCCCTGTCCGATAGCTCTGATCGCTCCGATCGCTCCGATGCCCTCTAACTCCTAATCTCTCGCTTCTAACCTCTAATCTCTAATTTTCGTACCTTTGAAGTCGCAAGTTTTACCCGTGAGCCGAAGGTCTCACCTTTTAAAGTAAAGAACCTCTATCGCATTATGAGCAACGAAATGACTGATCAGACTTCATCAACCCAAGAGCAGCCTATGAGCATCGCTGAGCGTGCTGCCGACAATATCCGCGCCCTCGCTATATCGATGGTCGAGCGCGCTAAGAGTGGCCACCCCGGTGGGGCTATGGGCGGAGCGGACTTTATCCAGGTCCTCTTCTCCGAGCAACTGCGCTATGACCCGCGTAATCCAGAGCACCCTGCACGGGATCGCTTCTTTATGGATCCTGGACACATGTCGCCGATGCTCTACGCACAGTTGGCGCTGGCGGGATTCTTTACGATGGATGAGCTGGCAGCTTTCCGCTCGTGGGGCAGTCCTACGCCAGGACACCCAGAGCTTTGTCGTAGCCGTATGATCGAGAACACGAGTGGTCCGCTGGGACAGGGACACACCTACGCTGTGGGTGCTGCCATCGCGGCTAAGTTCCTCCAGCACCGGCTTGGCGATACGCTTATGCCACAGCGCATCTACGCTTTTATCTCTGACGGCGGTATCCAAGAGGAGATCAGTCAGGGTGCGGGGCGCATCGCTGGCGACCTAGGGCTGGACAATCTGATCATGTACTACGACTGCAACGACATACAGCTCTCGACACGTGTCGAGGATATTACGGCTGAGGACGTTGCGGCTAAGTATGATGCGTGGGGCTGGAACGTCTTTGAGGTGCCGGGCAACGACCCAGCGGCGCTGAGTCAGGTGCTACAAGACGCTATCGAGACTTCCGAAGAGACGGGCGCACCGACGCTTATCATTGGCTACACCAATATGGCTTACAAGGCGGTCGACGAGGAGGGTAACCCGCTCGCAAACTTGATCGCAACGCACGGGCAGCCGATCTCTAAGGCGGGAGCTTCGTATGCTAAGACCATGGAGGCGCTGGGTGCTGACCCAGACAATCCTTTTACCATATATAAAGATGTAGCCGCCTTCTACGCTGAGCGTCGTGAGGAGCTCATCGCCTACTGGGATGGTCAGTACAAGCTACAGGAGGAGTACAAGAAGGCGCACCCTGATCAGGCGAAGCTCTATGACCGTTGGTTTGCTGCAGAGCCTACCTACGATGTGGCTTGGCAGGAGATAGCTCAGAAGGCTAATCAGGCAACGCGTGCCGCCTCGGCAACGGTGCTTGGTGAACTGGCTAAGCGGGTGGACAACCTGATCGTTGCCTCTGCTGACCTCTCGAACTCGGACAAGACGGACGGCTATCTCAAGGGCACGAAGGCTCTGGAGGCGGGCGACTTCTCGGGCAAGTTCCTCCAGGCTGGTGTCTCGGAGCTTACGATGGCTGCGCTCTGCGTGGGTATCACCCTGCATGGCGGTATGCGTGCGGCGTGCGGCACTTTCTTTGTTTTCTCAGACTATATGAAGCCGGTCGTTCGTATGGCTGGGCTGATGGAGCAGCCAGTCATCTTCATCTGGTCGCACGACTCCTTTAGAGTTGGTGAGGACGGACCGACGCACGAGCCGGTCGAGCAGGAGGCACAGATACGCCTCCTAGAGCATCTGCACAATCACTCGGGTCGTCGTGCCCTACAGGTGCTACGCCCAGCCGATGTGCATGAGGCTACGGTCGCCTGGCAGATGGCTATGGAAAACCTTCACACGCCGACGGCTCTCATCCTCTCTCGCCAAAACATCCAAGACTTACCTAATCCCACCTACGAGCGTGCTTGCCAGTTGAAGCATGGCGCTTACGTGGTCTCTGATACGACGCCTGCTGGCGAGACGCCCGATCTGACGCTCATCGCCTCGGGTAGTGAGGTGAGCACGCTAGTACAGGCTGCTGAGCTACTTAAGGGCAAGGGGCACAAGCTACGCATCGTCTCGGTACCGAGCGAAGGGCTCTTCTTCGATCAGCCTGAGACATATCGTGAGAGCGTGATCCCCGCTAAGGGCGCACGCTTCGGCCTGACCGCTGGCCTGCCTGTGACGCTCCTCCGCTTGGTCGGGGATATGGAGCATATCCACGGGTTGGAGAGCTTCGGCTTCTCCGCTCCTTACACGGTGCTGGACGAGAAGCTCGGCTTTACGGCTGAGGCGGTGGCACAGCGTATCGAGGAGCTCTGTCGATAGGGAACAAAGCTATGGGACTATTCTCACTCTTCAAGAAATCAAATAAAAAGTCTCCTGTCTCAACCGAAGAGGTTGAGCAGGAGACGACTGACACCACACAAGAGGTAGGGCAGGTAGCGGAACAGGCGACCGAACCCAAGGCAGACACGCTCAAAGCGAACACGCTGAAGTTTGACGCGCTCCGTGCGCTCAAGATCGGCGAGGTGGACTTTGCGATACGTGCTCTGCACACTTCGCTGGAGGAGATCGACGATCCTGAGTGTCGCCTTTACCTAGCGCAGGCTTTGCAGCGCAAGCCCGACCTAGCTGGCTCGATGGCTGAGCTGACCACCATACTGGAGGCTTATCCGGACTATCCGATGGCTCTCTATGAGGCGACGAAGGTCTCGAATGGGCTGGACCAGCACAGCGAGACGATCGCCTACGCTGAGCGAGCCTTGGCGACTGAACTGGAGACGGCACAACAAGCTGAGCTACACCGTATGAAAGCTCAGGCGCAGCTTGCTCTAAGTGAGTCTGAGCAAGCGCTCGCTACCATCGACCAGGCATTACAGCTGACTGACGAAGTGCCACTCTACTGGCTCATCAAGGTGAAAGCGCTGATCGCTTTGGAACGCTGGGAGGAAGCTTTGGCGGTTGCTCTGGAGACGGCAGAGAAATTTCCCGAGGAGGAGCGAGCTTACCTTTACGAGGGTTTGATCACGTACCACGAGGGCGATAAGGAGCGCGCTGAGCGTGCTTTCCGACAGGTGGTGGAAACGGATCCTTTCAACGTGGAGGGCTACATGCACCTGACGCATCTCGTAGCGGAGCTGCGTGGCAAGGAGGCTGCTGCCGATGAGATGGAGCAGGCTCTGGATATGATTCCCCAGCCGACTCGTGCGCTCCTGGACTATGCCGCTCTACTATATAAGGAGTGCGACCGCACGGAGCCGTACGAGGGCGTGCAGCAGATGCTCGCAGAGCTTCCCGAGGATGCTGAGACGAAGACGGGCGAGGTCAACTTCGCTGGTCTATACGCTGGAGGCTTTTACTAAAAAGGAGAAAGCCTCGATGTCACCCAAGCAACGCAAGTGGTATGTCGTATGGGAGGGCTATCGCCCAGGCGTCTACGACAACTGGCGGGACTGCCAGCTACAGGTCGTAGGCTTCCAAGGAGCTAAGTTCAAGTCCTACCCAACCTCAGAGCAAGCGCAGGAAGCGTTCGAACTGGGCTACCAAGAGGGGCGCCAGTTGGGACAGCAACATCGTGTCGCCAAGCCCGAGAGCAACCGACTGCAGGTACAGCACAGTGTGGAGCAAGCGCCCGACCAGTTGATCGGTGACAAGATAGCGCCTGCAGGTTTCATCAACCATTCGATCGCTGTCGACGGAGCCTGCTCGTCCAATCCGGGTGTGACGGAGTATCGTGGCGTCTACACCTTTAGCCATGCGGAGCTCTTTCGGGCGGTCATCCCGTGGGGCACTAACAACATTGGCGAGTACCTAGCCATCGTTCACGCCTTGGCGCTGATGGAGCAGGGCAAACTCCCGCCACTGCCCATCTACTCCGACAGTAAGGTGGCGCTCGGCTGGGTAGCGCAGGCTCGCTGTCGCACGCGCCTCGACTCAACCGACCCACGTAGTGCTAAGACCTACGAACTGATCGTCCGTGCCACACATTGGTTGAAGACGCACACCTTTCGGGTGCCACTGTTGAAGTGGAACACGGTCGCTTGGGGCGAGATCCCCGCAGACTTCGGCCGTAAGTAGCCGACTCCTATGCGCACGCCACTCTTCGTCTGCAACATCGGCCACGAGGTCGCACTGGAGGCTGGCGACCCGCTTCACTACACTCCGCCACGGATCATTCGTCAGATGCGCTCCGCACTCTGGAGCCTTCCCCTCTGGGCAACGCCTTCGTGGCTTGAGGACGCAACGTGGTGGGTACACCCCTTTGGCAAAAGCCTCTCGCCCTATCTCACTGACCGAGAGCTGAGCCATATAGCGAAAGGTGGGGTAGGGGACGCCGAAATCACACTCTGGGGACACGAGCGAAGCTTGGCGCACAGCCTGGCAAAGCTATATGGACTAAACGCTGGGGAGGCGTATCGCGAACTTCCGCAGGTGCTGATGCCTTGCTGGACGAGAGCCGCAAGTGTACGTTTCTTCGAGAGCTACAGTAGTGTGCCGTGGCGCAGTCGTGTTGCGATGATCACTGAGATAGGCGCCTTGGCGGAGCTTTTGACCCAGGGTCCCTGCCTCGTGAAGCTCCCCTTTAGCAGCTCGGGGAGAGGACTGTGGCGCATCAACCAGTTGGACAACCAACTCGAAGAGACGCTTCGCAAGCTTTTGCAAAGGCACCGCACCCTTCTCGTGGAGCCTCTGCTCGACAAGCAGCAGGACTACGGTGCCGAGTACTATATAAATAAGGAGGGCGAGGTGCAGTTCATCGGACTATGCGCCTTCGAGACGGACGACCAGGGGCGCTACCTAGAGAGCCTCTGCCAAGATCCCGAGGAGACGCTCCGGCAACTCGCCGACAGCCTCACCGATCCCGACGAACTGCAACAAACTCTGGCGCAGCACAGCGCCTACCTCTCCCGTGAGGTAGCACCCTACTACCAAGGCCCCGTTGGCATCGACCTGCTCACCTACCGCCCTGACACACTCAGTCCCAGCCTCGCCCTGCACCCATGGGTCGAGATCAACCTGCGCTACACAATGGGGCACTACGCTCTAGACCTTTACCGTGAGCGCATCCCTCAGGGAAGCCCCAACCAATATCGCTTCGGCATCCTCTCCGCACCACGAGCCAAAGCCCTCCTCGCCACCGCCACAGCCCCTACACTAGACACCACAGGTCGGCTTCGCTCAGGCCTCCTCCCGCTCACCTCCCCCAACCTAGACACCGACCTCACAGCCGTCTCCCACCTCGCCTATCTCCGCACCCTCTGACCGACTGCATGGCTTGTAGTCCCTTATTGCGAAAGCTATTGCACAGATGGATGTAAATACATATCTTTGCAAATAGGATGCTTAATGTAATCCTTATGATAATAAAGGTATGCAAGCTTAGCAACTCTTGCCTGCATCCCGACGAGCTTCCCATAGAGGGGGCGTCGATCCAATCTTATTGTACGAGCTCTACGAGACAAGCATTTCTCCTACAACGAACTACAAACCATAGATAGATATGAAACAGTACTATGGAGTCTCTTTTGGACACAAGCAGGGCCCCTACTCGCTAGACGAGTTGGCCTCACGAGAGCTGACTCCCGAGACAATGATCTGGGTGGTGGGTATACCTGAACCAACCCCTGCAGGCGAAATCGAGGAGCTCCGCCCTTTCCTGAAGCAACAATCGGAAGCCGCTCCCCAGACCTCTAGCGTAGAGCCTGAAGCTCCGCAAGCTACCGAGCCTCACCTCCAAGAGCCCACTTCCTCTCAGTACGGAGCTCCTCTCCTCGACATGGAGCGCGACCGTAAGGAGCGAGGATTTTTCAAAAAAGCCATCAAGTACCTCTATGTAGCCAATGGCGTGATCGCCTTGATTCCGCTCATCTTCCTCATCTCCTTATACCCCTATAGCATAGCCTCTATATCTACTGCGCTAGTGGCTCCGACGCTTTGGGGATTCAAGTCGTACCCGCAAGAGTTTGTCACGACAATAGGGCAAGCTTTATATAGCAGGAGTAGCCTAGAGGTGCTGATCTATCTAGCCTTCATTGCAATACTCTTCTATTTCCTCTTTCTCGGTATACGGGGATTCCAATATTGGCAAAAGCGTAAAGCAGAGCTCTTCGCGACAGTGGATGTAGGGGATCAATCGAAGGTCCTGTCTGTATGGAGCCACTTTATAGAGAGCGCAGGTAAGTGGTATGCCTTCTGTTTCGTTGCCTTTCCAGTGGGATACTTGGCTATCGGGTATATAGCGTTCTTCTTTATAGGTTTGGCTGGAGGAGCTAATGTCGGAGCAATCTTCTTTACGGGTGTTTCGTTTATCCTCTTGAGTGCACTCTTACCCTTCATCTTCGCGGTCTTTTTCGTTGCCTTTACGCAGATCACGGCAAGATGTTTGCGCCTCTTTGAGCGACTCGCTCATGATGTATCCGACATGGCAGACATTCACCGAGCAACAGTAATGTCAGAGCCGGAGAGCGCCAAAGAAGAGCGTGCGACTGAGGCTGAAAAGGATAACTAAACTCTCTCGAATGAACGATCGCCACCGAGGAGCCTAGAATCTCCTCAGTCCTCAATTCCACAGCGGGCTGCTCGTGAGTTTTGCGGGATAGATAAGGGTCGCTGTGAGATTAGTTTGTAGCTTTGCGTCAGGTCGTAAAAGTTAGGCGTGAGGCAATCTCCTCGCTTGAGCAGCACTATTCAGCCCCTTGGACTATGTTCCTTGGGGCTGTCTCATTATCACAGTTTGTGGATCTTTCCATTGCCCTTGTTGTATTATTCGCCTGAGATCGGCCTCTGGACAGGGGAAATGTACGATAAAAGCAAGCTTGTCTGATTTCCTACCTAGGAATTGCCCAAATTCCTCCGTAGATATTTTTGATTTGCTACCTAGGAAATGGAAAATTCTTCGGACTTATGATTTGATTCCTCCGAAGTTTCATTTGATTCCTCCGAAGAATTTTTTATTTCCTAGGTAGGAATTGGGGGAATTCCTAGGTAGCTATTGGACAAATTTCTAGGTAGGAATTCCATTCTTCGGGAGGAAGGAGTAATCAGAGAGGTTCCGTAGCCACTCTGTAGCGATACTTGAGCCCTGTATTCCTAATTGTCGTCATGTGTAGCTCCTAGACGGCTGGGTTATCATGCGTCAGCCCCCGTCAGCCCCGAAGTAGGGGAGGTTCGTTGACGGTTGATATACCGACTGTGGACTTACTGCTCTCTTTACGTCTTGTCCTGTAGAGTGTTAGCATCCTTGTTTTCGTGTGTTGTGTTTGCGAGGAGTAGCTTTCGGCGAAAAAAAGTTTGCCGAAAGTTTGGTGG
>QWCQ01001465.1_pt1 | contig 29685 bp, 22 predicted proteins | sample 1972701 | NCBI WGS metagenome assembly QWCQ01 (sample SAMN09866704, study PRJNA288562) | Human gut metagenome isolate pre4_stool, whole genome shotgun sequencing... | reverse complement strand
TATGGAGCGAGCACCCTTCGGGTGCCTCACGGATAAAGACCTTTTCAAAATGGTCTTTCGCCGAAAAAGCACCGCTTTTTCGGTGGAGACTTTGCAGAAGACCCCAGATGCAAGGAACTGAGAGTGAGGGCGAAGGGAGTGTTCTTTCGCACATGACCAAGCCCGAATCTCGAAAGTGACGCCGCAGATGGGGTATTATGCAAAGGTCTCGGATAAGCCCTCTAAGTATATGATTTCCCCAATGCTCAATTGCGTCACCCCTGACACCAGAGCAGAGGAGAAATGTTCTCCATTTTTTAGTGGACATAAGTTCCCGGTCGACGTGTGCCCTTCGCCCCGACTCCCGCTCCTCTCATCCTATTATACCTTTAGAGAGATAGACTTGATGTAATGCTGTAAAGGATGATGAGGAAGGGTGTGGAAAGTGTTAGTGAAACAGTCCGTTCCCCCGAGGAACCCCCTACCCCGGCGACTTTGGCAGAGTGCAGAAATTGTGAGTGTGGCTGTGGAAAAGTGGTGCATAACTTCTGGCGTAAAAGTTTGGTCATCTGGATAGCTTTCTGAGTTCCTTTTTTCACCCAGATAAACAAGCCAAATCCGAGAAAAAGTTTTCCACACACCCTAACATCCATTCCTCCTCTACTGACACTCTACCAACACCCAATGTTAGGATAAAAAAGGGCTGCGACAATCATCCATGCTGATGGTGAGTTGGCTGACAGTGCAACTCACAAGAAATACTTGTTAGTTAAGAGAGAAGGAGATAGAAATGTACGCCGTAATATTGATCACTATAACCTTGATGTGATTATTTCATTGGGTTATAGGGTGCAATCACAGGTGGCTACCCGCTTCCGTCGCTGGGCAACAGAGCTGTTACATGAGTATTCAAGGGTTATTACATCACAAAAGATGATGTAAAAATCGCCAAGAACTATCTCACGGATATGCGTATGTCAGACTGGATAGAGGCTCTTGACAACCAAATATTAGCCCTAAAAAGAAGGGTGCTGGAGGGTAATGGTACGGTATCACACAAGAATGCTATAGAAAAAGCTGAGAGAGAGTTTTCTATTTACCGCGAAAGAGAAATGGCACAGCTCCAAAGCGATTTCGACAAAATGGTGAAGCAACTTCCTAATAGGGAAAAGAAAAAGCCAGATAACTCTCTATGACGACCTCTGACAATGACACATATCTTATACAAGTAGCCTCCAACACCTCCCAAGCGCGGGGGTGACGCATTTGAGCATTAGAGTAGTCATATACCAAGGGGAACTCATCCGTGAGGGGCACCCAAAGGGTGCTCGCTCCATAGGCATGGGTCATCCGCGAAGCGGTGACCGATGTACAGAGACCCGCCCCTACCCCCGCGACCCCTTGCGGGTGGCCGAGCAAAAATCCCCCCTCCCAACGATCCCGCAGGGGTGTCGCACATACCAGTCAGGCAATGAGTGCGACGCCCTCGCGGGGTCGCAGGATTGTATGTGTTGTCTGGTCCACGGGTCTTCGGTGCTGCGCCCCTCGACCTGTGGCTACGAAACGGGCACCCCGACAGGGGTGCTTCATCCCACACCATTCGCATTGAGTTGAGTGGCTTCTGTACCACTCCATAGCGTCACCTCAGGCCGCCACAACAGGGTGACACTCCCGCTCCTCTCATCCTATTATATCTTTAGAGAGATAGACTTGATGTAATGCTGTAAAGGATGATGAGGAAGGGTGTGGAAAGTGTTGGTGAAACAGTCCGTTCTCCCGAGGAACCCTCTACCCCGGCGACTTTGGTGGAATGCAGAAATTGTGAGTGGGGCTGTGGAAAAGTGGTGCATAACTTCTGGGGTAAAAGTTTGGTCATCCGGATGGCTTTCTGAGTTCCTTTTTTCACCCAGATAAGCAAGCAAAATCCGAGAAAAAGTTTTCCACACCTCCTAACACCCATTCCTCCTCTACTGACACTCTACCAACACCCAATGTTAGGATAAAAAGTAACAGTCCCAATACGGGCCCACAGAGGTAGCCTATTGAGACCTTTGCATAATACCCCATCTGCGGCGTCCCTTTCGAGATTCGGGCTTGGTCATGTGCGAAAGCACACTCCCTTCGCCCTCACTCTCAGTTCCTTGCATCTGGGGTGTTCTGCAAAGTCCCTGCCGAAAAAGCACCGCTTTTTCGGCGAAAGACCATTTTGCAAAGGTCTTACTTAGTGTAACCGATATGTCATATTGATTAAGGATCGTTGTAATATAGATATTTTATTATTGCGTGCGAATTGATTGGCAACTTTATCAATAATTTATATACACTAAAGACATTATTATGAGTCTTAGGAGAGGAAGGGTACTACTGTGGTGCGTGGCTACAGGTCTTTCACTACTATCTTACAGCCCAAAGGTTTCTGCAGTCGAGTCCTTAATAAGCAGTAGAGAGGAAAGCGAGCTGACCAAAGGCACAGGAAACCTATCAGGTGTTATTCTTGATGAAACCGGGTCGTATCTGCCAGGGGCGATCCTGACATTGGATAGGGATAATAGATACACCGTTTCTGCGGCCGACGGTTCGTTTGTGTTCCTTGGTGTACCCGCTGGTACGTATACTCTGAGCGTTAAGTACATTGGTTTTGAGGAATATAGTTCGCAGGTGACCGTAATTGAAGGCAAAAATAGTAGCATCAAAGTAAAGCTGAAAGAGTCTACCTTTACTACCGGAGAGGTGGTAGTTGTAGGTGAATTGGCGAAAGGTCAAGCACGTGCTATAAATACTGAGAGGAGTAATAGTAATATCACCAATATGGTCTCTGCTGACCATATCGGTAGATTTCCCGACTCCAATGTGGGTGATGCGCTGAAGCGGATCCCCGGTATCACCATGCAGAATGACCAGGGAGAAGCCCGCAACATAGTGATGCGAGGCTTAGCACCTCACCTCAACTCCGTCACCCTAAATGGTGGGCGTATACCTAGTGCTGAGGGAGATAACCGTAACGTGCAGATGGATCTGATCCCCAGTGATATGATCTCAATGATAGAGGTAAATAAAACCCTGCTGCCCGATATGGAAGCCGATGCTATCGGAGGGTCGGTCAATCTAGTAACCAAAACAGCACCTAGGAGTCAAAACCTATCCATCAACATGGGTGGTGGCTATAATATGATCAGGAACAGACCAACCATTAATGGCTCGCTCACCTATGGCAATCATTTTTTTGATGAAAAACTGGGTATGGTTGTTTCGCTCTCCTACCAGAATAAAGATTATGGGTCAGACAATATTGAGGGGGAATGGACGTCCAAAGACAACAATGTCTTTTTGAAGGACTTTCAGATCCGCAAGTACGATGTGCAGCGCATTCGCCGTAGCGGATCCATCAATATGGATTATAAGTTTAATAGCTCTCATTCTATCTACCTTAAGACGCTTTACAACTGGCGTGATGATCGAGAGAATCGCTTCCGATACCGTATGTCCAAGATGAGCTTGGGGAAGGATGGTACCTATTCTGGTCGGATTGATCGCCAAACCAAAGGAGGAATAGACAATGACCGCAATCGCAACCGTCGGTTAGAGGATCAGCGTGTTTACGACATCGCATTGGGCGGTGAACACTTATTGAGGAGCAAAATTGATATGAATTGGGGGATCTCTTTTTCTAGAGCTTTCGAGCATCGACCCCACGAGCGGTATATCAATATGCGACAGAAGAAAGTACTCTTTGGGCAAGACCTTTCGGATACTCGCTATCCTATGGTGACAGCACAGAATGAGTCTTTAGATAAGTTTCGCCTAGATACGCTCTCCGAGTCTGAGCAAATGACCTATGAAAATGAGTGGGGTGGCAAGCTCAATTTCCGCTTTCCCTTTTCTGTTATTCCGGAGCAGAAGGGTCGTATCCGTGTGGGAGCCAAGATCCGATTAAAGGAGAAGGATCGTGACAATATCTACTATGAATATGAGCCTAAAACCAGCTTCCCCTCGTTTAAGGAGATGGATCTGGTAGAGTGGAACGACCCGAAGTTTCTCAATGGTAAAGGCTATGTACCGGGCGTATTTCCAAGCAAAACATTTCTTGGGAGTCTAGAGCTTAATGATCCCAGTAAATATGAAAGCGAGGCAATCCTCAGTGAATACTGGACAGCTAATTATAATGCCAAAGAAAATATTTACGCCGGATACCTGAGGTGGGATCAGAATGTCACCAACCGATTTGTGATCATCACAGGGCTACGTATTGAGCACACAGCGATTGACTACATTGGACATACCTTAGTTGAGGATCAGAAGGGCGAAAATGTGAAGGACAACAATAGCTATACCAACTTTTTCCCCAACTTGACCCTCAAATATGAGCCCAATAAGAGGACAGTACTCCGAGCTGCCTACTCAACCTCCATAGCACGTCCCAATTACTATTGGCTGGTACCCTATATGAATATCTCTAATGCCGATCACAATATTTCGCTTGGCAACTCAGATCTCAAGAGTACCTATGCCCACAACGTGGACCTAATCGCTTCGTATTACCCCGGTAATGTTGCTTCACTCTCCGCAGGTCTTTTCTACAAGCGTCTTAATGACTTCATCTACACCTATGCTACCAGTAGCTTTACTCACGATGACTTTGCTCAGCTTTACCCCGACCGCCACAACCCCATTCCAGAGGGTGAGGAGTGGGATTTCAAGACACATCACAATGGTGAGTCGGTAGATATATATGGGCTGGAGGTATCCTACAATCGTCAGCTTGACTTCTTGCCCTCGTCTTTTTTGCGGCACTTGTCTCTGTACCTAAACTATACCTACACTCACTCCAAGGCTTCGGGTATCACTAATGAGGATGGTGAAGAGCGTAAGGGTATGATGTTGCCGGGATCTGCACCCCATACTGTCAATGCTTCTCTGGCGTATGAAGACAAGCACTTTACTGCACGGATCTCATACAACTTTACAAGCTCTTACGTGGACCAATTGGGCAAAAATGATTTTGAAGATCGTTACTATGGAAGCCAAGCCTTTTTAGACTTCAATGCCAATTATAAGATCAAGCCTAATCTGCAAGTATTCTTTGATGCCAATAATTTACTCAATACCCCTCTCTATTACTATCAAGGCGAAAAGGATCGGCTGATGCAGTTAGAGCTTTATAAGCCTGCATTTAACGCCGGCATTCGCTGGAATTTGTAATTCGTTCAGATGATTAATAGTATGACAAATAAGATTAATAGAGTACTTATTGCCCTCTGGTTATTATTGCTACCCTTAGCCGTAGCGGCCCAAAGGACACTCTCTGAGGTGGCTGAGGCAAGCGATGATGGATTTAACTTCCTTGTCATCACCGACCAGGGTCGCAATGGGTATTACGACCAAAAAACAATAGCTCACAGTATGGGTGAGCTTGCCGGCAAAGGAGATGCCGAGTTTGTACTTACTCTTGGGGATAACTTCCACTATATAGGTTTGGAGAGCGTGTCTGACCCGCTATGGATGACCAATTTTGAACTGATCTATGACCATCCCGAGCTACAAATTCCATGGTACCCAATTATTGGAAACCACGAACAGAAGGGCAATGTGCAAGCCATGATCGACTACTCTAAGATTAGTCGCCGGTGGGAGCTGCATAGACGCTATTATTCTCTAAGCTTCAGGACTGATGAGGGAGAGACTGTCGACCTCTTCTTGCTTGACACTTGCCCTCTAATCGATAAATACCGCAATGATGCTGAGTATCAAAGTGTGAAGGGACAAAGCAGAGAGGAGCAATTGGCATGGCTTGAGAGTGGATTAGCCGGTAGTAATGCAGACTATAAGATTGTTGCCGGCCATCACCCAATCTACGCCGACACCAAAAAAGCGGACTCCGAGCGACTGGATATGCAGAAATATGTCGCTCCACTTTTGGATAAGTATCATGCCGACCTCTATCTATGTGGTCATATACACAACCATCAGCACATAAAGCGAGATAGTAGCAGTGTAGACTATGTGGTGGTGACCTCGGGTGCTCTCTCGCGTAACGTGAAGCCGATAGAGGGGACTCAGTTTTGTAGTCCGGTGACGGGGTTTGCATTCATCTCTATTAAGAGTGGTCAGCTTACGATGTATTTGCTGGACAAAGATGGGAATGAATTGTATCACTTTACCCGCTCAAAAGCCCCTCATACATCGTGTCGGTAGGAGTAATTTATTGGCTCCTTGGATGAAGAATCTCTAATCAGTAAGCGAGTAACTATAAGAATTATTGCTGTCCGATAAAAGTTTGTCGGACAGCAATAGTCCTTAATAATACCACCCCGTCAGGGTGTCGCACTTATGTCTGAAGTATGCATTTAGGGACAGAAAGAGACAGAAAGAGACACGGAGAGACAACCTCTTCCGGTGGAGGTGGTACATTTGCACCACTGAAGCGTCCGGAGAAGGGTCTACCTCTCTTATGAGACCTTTGCATAATACCCCATCTGCGGCGTCACTTTCGAGATTCGGGCTTGGTCACGTGCGTAAGCACACTCCCTTCGCTCTCACTCTCAGTTCCTTGCATCTGGGGCATTCTGCAAAGTCCCTGCCGAAAAAGCTCCGCTTTTCGGCGAAAGACCATTTTTCAAAGGTCTTCTTATGCGTCACTGCTGACCGTTTTAGGATAAAAAAAGAGTCTACCCGTGCGGCTACGGATAGGCTCTATGTGTGTACTATGTAGGCGTCAGAGCTTGGCGACCTGCTCCTTGAAGCACTCTCCGCGGTGCTCGTAGTTCTTGAAGAGGTCAAAGGAGGCGCAGGCGGGTGAGAGGAGCACCACATCGCCCTCCATCGGGTGGAGACTCTGCACGAGGACAAAGGCCTCCTCCATCCCCGTCGCATCGAAGGAGGGGATAGGCAGGGGATCGAAGGTGGTGTGGAGCTTGGCGCTGTCGGTGGTGAGGTAGATCAGCGCCTTGCACTTCGCCTCCACGAGCGGCTTGATCTCCTCGTAGTCGTTGCCCTTGTCGGTACCGCCGAGGAAGAGGATCGTCCGCCCCTCCGGCATCGCCTCGAGGGCGTGGCGGGTGGCATCGATATTGGTCGCCTTGGAGTCATTGATGTACTTCACCCCGTGGAGGACGCGGGTCAGCTCCATGCGGTGCTCTATGCCGGTGAAGTCCTCCAGCGCCTCGGTGACGGTGCCGTCCTCGAGGTCGGGATCGAGCCCCAGGGCGTGGAGCACGAGGCAGGCAGCCATGACGTTGCAGGCGTTGTGTGGTCCCTTGAGCTGCAGGCGGGCGTAGTCGATGAGGCACTCCTTCCCCTCGGAGAGGCGGATGTGGATCGTGTCGCCCTCGAGGTAGGCGGCGGTGTCGGTGCGGGTGAGGGAGAAGGAGAGGGCGTGCGCCGCGCTTGGATCCTTTCGGGCGAGCATAGTTGCTGTCTCAGGATCATCGGCGTAGGTGATGGCGTAGTCCTCCTCGGTCTGGTTTTGGAATACCCTTCCCTTGGCATCGGCGTAGAGCTCCAGCTTATGGTCGTACCGGTCGAGGTGGTCGGGCGTGATATTCATCAGCACGGCGGCGTGCAGGTGGGTGTCGTACATGTGGTCGAGCTGGAAGCTGGAGAGCTCCATGACGTAGACTTTGTGCGGGTCGCGGACGAGGCACTGAGCGAGGGAGAGACCGATATTGCCACACGCCACCGCATCGATGCCGCACGCCTGCAGGAGATGAGCGGTGAGGGTGGTGGTGGTGGTCTTGCCATTGGACCCCGTGACGCCTACGAGGATGCTGCCCTGGGCAACGTGCTGTGCGGCAAACTCGATCTCTGAGACGATCGGCACGCCGGCCTCGATGCAGCGCTGCACCACAGCGGCGCTGTCGGGGATGCCGGGGCTCTTGATCACCCTCGTGGCGCGCTCGAGCTCGGAGAGGGAGTGTCCCCGCTCCTCGATCCGTATCCCATGCTGGAGCAGCAGGTCGCGCGTGGCATCGCGGAGGGTATTGCTATCGGAGAGGAGGACCTTGTGTCCCAGTCGCTTCGCCAGGAGGGCGGCCCACATGCCACTCTCGCCCCCTCCCAGGACTATGGTGTATTCCATACTATATTATCTGAACTTAAGTGTCGCAATCGTCAGCACCGCCAGCACGATGCCTATGAGCCAGAAGCGGGTGGTGATCTTCGCCTCCGGGATCGGTCGGTAGGGCCGCTGCAGGAGGGCGTCTATGCTGCCGTCACCGGGCTTCTGGTAGTGGTGGTGGAGGGGGGTCATCTTGAAGACCCTCTTCCCCACGCCGGTGCGTCGCTTGGTGTATCGGAAGTAGGTGGTCTGGATGATCACCGAGAGCGTCTCCACGAGGAAGACACCACAGAGGATCGGCAGGAGCAGCTCCTTGCGGATCACGATGGCAAAGATGGCGATGATGCCACCCAGCGTTAGGCTCCCGGTGTCGCCCATGAAGATCTGTGCGGGGAACGAATTGTACCAGAGGAAGCCCGCCGTCGCGCCTATGAAGGCGGCGGCAAAGACCACCAGCTCCTCCGCTAGCACCACACCGATGATCGCTGAGGAGCCGGTGCAGAGGCCGTCGAGCCCGTCGGTGAGGTTGGCACCATTGGAGACCGCCATCACGATGAAGACGAAGAGCAGGCTGACGAAGATAATGGTGAAGAGCTCACTATTCTGCCCTATACCGAGCCACGGCGCGATGGCGGAGTAGTCGAGGTTATGCCCCTTGACGAAGGGGATGGTGGTCTGGAGTGACTGCGTCTCTACGGTGGCAAATTGGGTCACCACCCTACCCTCCTCCAGCACCTGACGGGCATTCTCCTTGATCACCACCGCCGGGGAGGTGAGGAAGACGAGCGCCACCAGTACGCCGAGACCCATCTGGGCGATGAGCTTGTAGCGTCCGGCGAGACCCTCCTTATTTTTCTTGAATACCTTGATGTAGTCGTCCGCAAAGCCGAGTCCGCCGAGCCAGAGCGTGGCGATGATCATCAGTATGATGTAGATGTTGTCGAGCCGGCAGAAGAGCAGTGTCGGGATCAGGATAGCCGCGAGGATGATCAGCCCACCCATCGTGGGGGTGCCCTTCTTGGAGAGCATGCCCTCGATGGTGTAGGGTCGCACGGCATCGCTGATCTGCTTCTCCCTCAGGAGGGTGATGATCTGGCGGCCGATGACGATGGAGACGATCAGGCTGACGATGACGGCAAAGGTGGCGCGGGTGCTGACGTAATTGAATACCGCCGACCAGCGGAGGTTTTGCTCAGCAAAGTAGTCAAAGAGGTAGTACAGCATAGGCTACTCGCTCCTTCGCTCCTCGTCCTCAAAGACGCGGTGCACCTCCTCCACGTCGCTGAAGTGGTGCTGCACCCCATTGATCTCCTGGTAGGTCTCGTGGCCCTTGCCGGCGATGAGGATGATGTCTCCCGGCTGAGCCATTGTGCAGGCGGTGCGGATCGCCTCCCGCCGGTCCACAAGCCTGAGCGTGGAGGAGAGCTGCTCGTGGGAGAGTCCCTCGCAGAGGTCCTCAAGGATCTGCCGCGGATCCTCGTCGCGGGGGTTATCCGACGTGAGGATCAGCAGGTCGGAGTACTTCGCTGCGGTGGCGGCCATGATCGGTCGCTTGCCCTTGTCGCGGTGCCCTCCCGCTCCCACGACGGTGATGACACGTCCGTGGTGGACTCGCTGCAGGTCGGTAAGCGTGGTGAGGACGTTGTCCAGCGCATCAGGCGTGTGGGCAAAGTCGACCACGGCATAGTATCCCCGCTTGGAGGCGAGGGTCTGGAAGCGTCCCGTCACCGCCGTCAGGGTGCTGATCTGGCGGAGGGTCTCCTCCTTGGGTGCCCCGAGCAGTCGCGCTGTGCCGTAGACGGCGAGGAGGTTGTAGGCATTGAAGGCGCCGACCAGTCGCACAGAGATCTCCTCCCCGTCGATGATCAGATCCGTCCCGTCGAGATGCTCCTCCAGGAGCCGTCCCTTATAGTCGGCACTCCGCTTGAGCGCGTAGGTGTGTACCTGGGCGCGGGTGTTCTGCACCATCACCATCCCATTCGTCTCGTCGAGGTTGGTGAGGGCAAAGGCTTCCGTCGGCAGTTCGTCAAAGAAGATCTGCTTGGCTCGGAGGTAATTGGCAAAGGTCTTATGGTAGTCGAGGTGATCCCTCGTGAGATTCGTGAAGATCCCTCCGGCGAAGGTGGTTCCACCGATCCGGTGCTGGTGGATTGCAATGGACGAGACCTCCATGAAGGCGTAGCTGCAGCCTGCCTCCACCATCTCGTGGAGGTATCTCTGGAGTGTCAGCGCATCGGGAGTGGTGAGGTGACTCGGTGTCGTCTCATCGTCGATGCGGACACAGACGGTGGAGATCAGCCCGACCCGGTAGCCCAGCTTGCGGAAGAGCTCATAGAGGAGTGTGGCAATGGTGGTCTTACCATTGGTCCCGGTGACGCCGACGAGGCGGAGCTTGTCGGACGGGTGGTCGTAGAGATTGGCCGCCACATCTCCCAGGATCACGTCGGTATGCTCGACGCGTATGTAGGCGATCCCGGGGCGATACTCGTCGGGGACGGTCTCACAGATGACCGCTGCGGCACCGCGGTCGAGTGCCTGGTCGATGAATCGGTGTCCATCGGTCACCAGACCGCGCAGGGCGACGAAGAGGTCTCCCTTGCCCACGGAGCGCGAGTCGGCGCAGATCTCCCCGATCTCGATGCTGTCCTCCCCGGCGATCAGCTCGTGGGGGACGCCCCGCATGATTTTACTGAGTTTCATTACCTATTGTGAGATAAAGTGATGATTTAATTCTTAGGCTCCCCCAGGGTGAGACGGATCGCTCCCCCACCCTTCAGTGCCGTACCGGGAGAGAGGGACTGGTGGGTGATGTACCCTCCCCGCCCGCTGCAGCTGACCCTCAGTCCGAGGGTCTCACAGAGGTAAAGCGCATCGGAGGTGGCCATGCCGACGACGTTGGGCATCGTATTCATCCGTATGCTCAGGTCGCTTAGGCGCTGGAGACTGTCCTCGGCATGATAGCCGACCCAGTCGGCGCTCCCCTTGGGCCGCTTGACCCCCGTCACGTGAGCCGCCTGCTCCACGCCGCTGCGCAGTCCCCCGCCCATGACGTGGGTAAAGACGGCTGTCGAGTCGCTCTGCACTTCGCCTAAGCGGATCTTATGCTGCGTGGCGCTCACCTGCTCGGCAATGCTGCGGATCACCGCCCCGGGAGAGAGGGAGATATTGCCCTTATAGGGCGCATTGATCACCACCATACAGGAATACTTCGGCTTCTCGGCTGGGAAGTAGGCGGCAAAGGAGTAGCGGTGGCGGTTATTCATATACCGCCCCGCCGCATCGATGCACTGGGCGGTACCGGACTTACCGGAGACGGTCACGTTGGGTGTATTGATCCGCTTCCCCGTTCCCTGGATCACGACACCCCTTAGGATGCTCTGTAGGGAGTCTATCGCCGCCCGCCCGGCGATCTGCTTATTGATCACCTCCGGCTCGCGCTCGTAGTAGGTGCCGCCCTCGCCAGTGATGCGAGAGACGAGATAGGGCTCCATCATCTTGCCGCCATTGGCGACGGCATTGAAGAATCGGAGCGTATAGATCGGCGGCATCTGGACACTGTAGCCAAAGGAGACCCACGGCAGGGTCCCCGGTCCCCAGTCCTTGATGTCCGCCACGCGGGCGACGGCGGTGCCGGGGATCTCCAGACGAATGGGGGAGAAAATGTTCATCCCCATCAGCTTATTGTAGAAGTCCTCCGGCCGCTTCTCAAATCCCTTCAGCACCGTCTTTGCGACGCCGATATTGGAGGACTGATACATCGCCTCCCGCACCGTGACCCGGCCGAAGCCTCCCCCCTTCCAGTCCACGATCGTCAGCCCCTTGCGGTAGGTGTAGCGGCCGCTGCCGGTGTCGACGGTGTCGCTCGGTGTGACGTAGCCCTCATCGAGTGCGGCGAGCATGGAGATAGCCTTGAAGGTCGATCCCGGCTCCAGCAGATCCGCCAGCGCGTGATTGGTTCGCTCGATGTAGTGTCCCTCGCCCGCCATGTCGAGATTGGAGAGTGCCTTGATCTGCCCCGTCGCTACCTCCATGACGATGGCGCAAGCCCAGGTGCCGCCATACTCCTCGAGGGCGCTGCGAAGCGCCCGCTCGGTGATGTCCTGTATGGTGACATTGATCGTCGTGTAGACGCTCATGCCATTGGTCGGCAGCTTGATCGGGTCGCGGATCCAGCGTGGGGGGACGAAGATGAAGGCGTCCAGTCCCTGCTTCCCGCAGAGGACGGAGTCGAAGGCGAGCTCCAGACCGCTATTGCCGTGCGTGATGCCGAGGCTGTCGGGGTCGCGCCGGAGACTGCCGATGGTTCGCTGGGCAAGCGAACCGTAAGGGCGGATGCGGCGGATGTATCGGGAGGTGGTGAAGCCGGAGACATTTCGATTGCGGGTGCGGAGGTAGGGCATCCGAAGCATCTCCTGCAGCTCGCTGTGGGTCACCTCGCGGGTGGCGACACGCCAGGAGCGGCTCCGCTTACTGTACCCCTGCATCAGATGCTGGCGGTAGCTGGCGGCGGAGCGGTCCTTGAGGAGTCGGGAGAGGTGGTAGGAGAGGCTGTCTACGTTATGGGTAAAGAGACTGTCCACAAAGCCTCCCGCGCGGAAGTCTATGCGGGTGTCGTAGTAGGGGACGCTGATTGCCAGCGGGTGGTCCTCGTCGGAGTAGATATTGCCCCGGAGTGGCTGTGAGGGCTGATTGGCGCGGCGCATGTTGGCATTGAGCTTACTCCACGCCGGAGCGTCGGTGGTTGCTGTCACCAGCGTCTTGCCAAATATGATCAGACCCACCACCAGGAGCGCCCCACCGATCAGCATATAGGTCCGGTAGGACTGTCGCAGCCTGTGCCTCTTCTGCCGCTCCTGCTTGGATAGCTTCTGCTCTGTCTCTTCCACCATTTATATCGCCTCTCCCACCGGCTATCGGTCGATGATGATGGGAGGATTCTTAGGAATGGAGATCTCCAGTCCTTCCTCACTGACGCGGCTCTCTATGGCGGACAGGCGCCTCGCACCCATCAGCGTCGACGAGGTGGATACGTACTCCATCCTCAGCTCGGTGATCTCGCGGTCGAGCCGGCCATCTCAGGGTCCGCGTGTTCATCGAGCGAACCAAGTACTTCCCCTCCCAGAAGTCGCCTAAGCGATCCAGGAAGGTCTGACGATTGAGCTTAAACTTGGGCTTCTTCTTCCGATTCCTCTCCATCTTATTCTACTTTGAGCAAAGGTACCGATTTCACTTCATATATATGCTCCGCAAGTTTTGCCCAAAATGCCTTGCCAACTAATACCGGTATTAGTGCAGACTATTACCGGGTTTAGTCGCAACTAAACCCGGTAATAGATTCAGGCTGAGGAATACTCGTTTGACTACAATATTCTTAGTGATTAAAAGGCTGAAGCCCTGGATAAGCTTTCAGAGGTCTCTCATCAGAAGACGCTATAGTGGTTAATTGATTGCACTATTCGGGCAGCAATGATTTTCAAATACTCACATTCGCCCCTTTGTCACTCACCCCGCTTCTTTATGCCTCTTTTTGCCTGTTTGTTTAGAGCCGATATGGTCTCAAGGTAAGCTTTCTCTACGTCGTCTAAGGTCTTAGCTTTGTACTTGCGGTACTCACTTAGCGCTTTTGTCTCCATTTGCTTATGGGAGATTGAGCCAGCGCTGTCCAAAACTTTTCTACCAGTGGTGGAGAGAATGCGATCAAGCTCATCCACATAGTTTTGCATGGTCATAGGGCGTTGCTCTATGGCATTGAGTTCTGCCAAGTCAAAGTAGGCTGATACAAGGTTGTTCATCACTTTGAGTTCTTGCTCGGAGAGATAGTTTTTAGCTATCATCGCTTCGGCTTGTGTCGGCTGGCTACCTTTGAAGTTTGTCATCCCAGCAAAGGGTTTATTGCTGTCCACTCTATAGTATATCACCTCGCTAGCGGTATTTCCGTGAGCTGCAAAGTGAAGTTTGTTCTGAACTATCTTAAAGAAGGCAATACTCTTGCTACTCTTCGGGTCGTAATCAATAGCTGTGGCGTACAGGTCTAGCACTTGCCTGTACATCACCTTTTCACTGCTACGGATATCACGAATGCGATCGAGCAGCTCCTTCCAGTAATTTCCACCCCCAAGATTCTTTAGGCGATCATCATTGAGTGCAAACCCCTTGATGAGATACTCCTTCAGGACCTTGGTAGCCCAGATGCGGAAGTGTGTACCACGCAAGGACTTCACACGATAGCCTACTGAAATAATCACATCGAGATTGTAAAACTCCACATCTCGAGAAACCATTCGATCTCCCTCAGATTGAACTGTTGCAAATTTTGCAACAGTTGAACTTTTCTCTAGCTCCCCCTCTTCAAAGATGTTTTTTATATGCCTTGAAATAGTAGACTTATCTCGGTCAAATAGCTCCGCCATCTGACTGAGAGACAGCCAGACAGTATCGCCTTCAAGCTGAACCGATAGCTCAGCAAGTCCATCAGCACTTCTATATATGATTACTTCGCCTTTATTCATTGCTGTTGTAATGACTTTCACAAAGTGAGACCTACACTTCTCCATTCAAAAATACCGAATTTCTATCACACAGGGAGAGGTGGTAGTCCAAAATTTCAAGTACACATGAAAACTCTTCCTCAGAGACAATAATTTCAAGCAGGCTTGAAATTTCTGAACGGGTTATTTCATGCGTTTGCCTTTATGAGACCTTTGGTCTCGGAAGTGGCACCAGGCCGCCTCCGCCTGAGCGCGAAGCATCGTCAGACCATTGGCGGTGCGGCAGCCGTGCGCCTGTCCCTCTGCGAGGAAGGGGGTCACCTCCGGTTCGTAGGTGAGGTCGATGAGCAGCTGCCCGGGGTGGAGTGCGTCGTAGGGTAGGGGAGGCTTGGCACCCGGGTACTTGGCGCTGCCGAGCGGGGTCGCATGTACGATCAGCGGGGTGTGGGCGAGCTGCTCCGGGGTCAGGTGGTCGTAGGTGAGTCCGCGGCTCCTCGATACCGTCTCGGAGGGGATGCCCAGCTGCTCGAGCGCCACCCGGACAGCACAGGAGGCGCCACCGCTGCCGAGGATCAGGGCGGAGGAGGGTAGGGGGCCGGCGCCGATCTCCTCTCGGAGTGAGGCAGCAAAGCCCTCCACGTCGGTATTGTAGCCGGTGAGGAGCCCCTCCCGGCAGGTGACGCAATTGACCGCACCCACCGCTGCTGCGACCGGATCGAGCTGGTCGAGATAGGGGATGACGGCGGTCTTGTAGGGCGTGGTGACGTTGAATCCGTCCCAGTGGTCGGTCCGGCGGACTTCGGAGACAAAGGGCTCCACCTCGGGACGATCGATGAGTCGGTAGGTGGAGCCGAGGAGTCCCTCACGGCGAAAGATCTCTTCGAAGAGCTTCGGTGACTGACTGTAGCCGATGTCGTGTCCGAGTAGGCCGAGGTGGTAGACTTTTTTCATCACCTTCCGGAGCGATTACGACTTTACCTCACCCCAACTGCTGCGGTCGAGCTTGCGGTAATTGACCGCCTCGCCGATGTGGTGGGTCAGCACCTCGGGCGATCCCTCCAGGTCGGCGATGGTGCGCGATACCTTGAGGATCCGGTCGTAGGCGCGCGCCGAGAGGCCATAGTGGTCCATAGCGCGGCGGAGGAGCTCCCGCCCGGCGGAGTCTATGTGGATGTACTCCTTCATCAGAGCGGGGGTCATCTGGGCATTGGTGTAGATGCCGGGGATATCCCTATAGCGTGCCGCCTGTATCGCCCGCGCCCGCAGCACTCGCTCACGGATCGCGGCGCTTGACTCGCCCGGCTCTCGCGACGAGAGCGCCTCGAAGGGTACCGGCACGATCTCCACCTGGATGTCGATGCGGTCGAGTAGGGGACCGGAGAGACGGCCGAGGTAGGCGGAGATCTGCCCGGGGAGGCAGGTGCAGTCTTTTGCCGGGTTATTGTAGTTGCCGCATGGGCAGGGATTCATCGATGCCACGAGCATAAATGAGGCGGGGAAGGTGATCGTCCCGCGAGCTCGTGAGACGGTGACGATCCTATCCTCGAGCGGCTGACGAAGCACCTCCAGCACGTGACGGGAGAATTCCGGCAGTTCGTCTAAGAAGAGTACCCCATTGTGCGCCAGCGAGATCTCGCCGGGCTTGGGGTAGGTGCCGCCGCCCACGAGAGCGACGCCCGAGGTGGTGTGGTGGGGGGAGCGGAAGGGTCGCTGCGTCATCAGCCCGCTGTCGGGAGGCAGCACGCCGGCGACGGAGTGGATCATCGTCGTCTCGATGGCCTCCTCTTTCGTCAGCGGAGGGAGGATCGCCGGGAGCCGCTTCGCCATCATCGACTTGCCGCTGCCCGGAGCACCGACCATGAGGATATTGTGATTGCCTGCCGCAGCCACCTCCATGGCGCGCCGCACTTCCTCCTGCCCCTTTACATCCGCAAAGTCGAGCATGCTGTCTATCGAGGTGATGAAATCCGACTCTGAGGTGTGGTCGGTCACCACGTCCAGTGTCCCGGTGCCGGAGACGAAGGAGAGCACCTGCGTGAGCGTGTCGGCGGCGTAGACGGTCAGCCCATCGACGACCGCCGCCTCGCGGGCATTGGCTCGGGGGACGATGATGGCGCGGAAGCCCTCTCGCACCGCATTGATCGCCATCGGGAGTATGCCGTGGATCGGCTGTATTTGACCGTCGAGTGAGAGCTCCCCCATCACCACCACGCGCTCCAGTGGGGACAGATCCAGGGGACACATTAGCCCGGCGAGGACGACGGCGAGGGGCAGGTCGTAGGCGGCGCCCTCCTTACGGATGTCGGCGGGGGACATATTGATGATGTAGCGCCGTCGCTTCCAGGCGATGCCGGACTCCAGGAGTGCTGCCTCGACCCGCTCCCGGCTCTCCTTGACCGCCGTATCGGGCAGCCCGACGAGCGTGTAGCGCACACCGTCCTGGCACTGCGCCTCTATCGTGATCGTGGTGGCGGAGAGTCCGTTGACCGCCTGGCCGTAGATCTTGGCGAGAGCGTGGGAGGGACCTCTCTCTGCCTCTTCTTGATCGCCGGGGTAGCTGAGGTCATCCGATAGTTCGATCATTTTCTCTTACTCTTCTTTAGGGGAATGGTGTCGTGCTCCAGGATGTACCGGGTCAGCTCGGGGAGGTCCGAGGGACGATCGATGACGCTCATCAGCGTGTCTACGACGAAGTAGGCGGGGAGCGTCTCCGCCCGGAGGTTGGTGGCGAGGGTAGACGCCTCGCCGATGCTGTCGCTGACGATGAGCGTCCTGCGGTCGGGCTTGGGGAGGAGGGGCACACTCTCTCCCTGACCGATCAGGAGGAGGATGCTCTTGACGCCGAGGCTGTCGGCGGTGTGGTAGAAGGGGCGGAGCAGCGTGCTATCCAGGTCGCTCTCCCTGAGCGCCAGTACCGCCATGAAGTGATCGGGCTTGATGAAGTCCTTGGTGATCCTCTGCTCCGCGCCAAACCAGTCGGGGAAGCGGCTCACTCCGGTCTCGCGACTCAGCCCGAGGGCGCTCATGAGATCGGAGTGGCTGTATCGCGCCGTGGAGAGCAGTCTCTCGAGGAGCGACCGCTCCTGATCGGGGTAGCGCCGCAGCCCATCGAGGGCGTAGAAGAGACTGAGTCGGCGACCGCTCATCCGCCCATAGAAGTCCCTCAGGTCTGGAGTGATGCTGTCCCCCGCCTCGGTGATCAGACGCTGCCACTCCATCACCTCATCGGCGTAGCGCGCTCCCTCGATCTTGCCGGGGCGGTACTTCAGCTTGGTGGTGTCGGGGATCAGGACGGTCTCCATCAGTCCGGTGGTGTCGGTGAGGACGAAGAAGTCCAGCGTGTCACGGTCGTAGCGCGCCTTATACTTCCCATCGATCGTGTCTATCCTGATGGCGGTCGTGCCGTAGGTATAGAGAAGCGCCGGACGAGTACCGGGACGGAGGTCGACGGTGAGGGGACTGCCGGCCCGGTCCTTGCGACCACAGCCGACGAGGATCAGCAGCAGGGTGGTGAGTAGAAGGAGAAAGGGCTTACTTTGCCTCATAAGACTGTAGGGTGATGGTATCATAGATCAGTGCTCGCTCCCAGTCGGGGATGTCGTACTTATCGAGCAGGGTGAGGGGCTCTCGGAGTCGGTCCGGACCGATCTCCCCTCGGCGAAGAGCGTCGGAGAGGAGCGCGATGCCCTCTGTCCGCTCTCCTGTGGCGATACGAGCGACTCCCTCGTAGAGCGGAAGGGACGAGGAGTGGGCGCGCTTCACCGCCTCCGCCGCCTGACCCGACTCGAGGAGTAGGGCGCAGAGCGTCTCGGAGATCTCCTTATCCTCCCCGTCGGCGAGGAAGTCCGCCTTGTAGGCTGCCTGGAGTGTCTCCTCCGGTTCTCCCCGCTCTCTCAGCAGTCGGACCCGCTCTGCTACCAGCCGGACCCTCCCCGGACCCTCCACCTGATCCTCAGCCTGACGGATGAAGTCGATGGCGTCGCTCTTCCGACCCAGTTTCACTAAGAGTGAGACCACCCTCTCTGCCGTGCCGCTTCGCATACCCTCCTCGCGGATCGCCTCCTCCAGGGCGTGGAGCGCCTCCTCGTCCCGGTCGTCCATCATGCAGACCACCGCTATGCCGCGCCATACCTCCCCGGAGTGGCTCCCATAGTCTCGCTGTGACCGCTCGTAGAGCCGTCCAGCCGAGCCGTAGTGACCATCGTGCGCCACCCGCAGGGCGAGGTCGCAGAGCTGATCCTCGGTGTAGAGGTCTGCCGCCCGGGTGAAGGGTCCGTCGAGGACGAATGGATGTCCCTCAAAGGGACTGATGAAGTCGCTCGCGTCGCTGTAGAGCGTGTAGAAGCGGTAGGCTCCGAAGAGGAAGTCCCTCATCTGATCCCGCAGCGTCATCGGCTCGCTCTCCCCGAGAGAGACCCCTGCCGGCAGGTCCATCTGCGGGATCATCCGGTCCAGACCCGGGATGAGGGAGAAGGAGTAGCGGTCGGAGGAGACCAGTCGTCGACCACCGAAGAGTGCCGTCCCCCAGTCGGCCAGCATCCTCACATTCCCCTCGATCAGGTCAGGATGGGTCGGGATATAGGGATAAAACCAATGTGCAGGGCTGCTGAAGAAGGGGAAGACCTTAAGATTCTTCACCGACGAGTACTCCATGTCGAAGCGGTCCTTCTGCATATCCCCCAGTCGTCCCATCGCATCGGCGAGGAGGCTCTCTATCTGACCGTCCTGGTGCTCGTCGAGGCTGTGGTAGAAGTTCTGCACCTGATCCTCCATCGTCGCCCCCGGCATACCGCGCAGGTGCTCCCCGAGACCCTGCAACTTCGGCAGCACCTCCTCCGTAAAGATCCGGTCGTTCCGCTCCGTGGAGTAGGTATTGTAGAGCTCCTCCACCGCCATATGGAGCTCCTCACGCAGCCGTCGCAGTGCGGCGAGACCACGCTCCGCCAGCTCCGGATAGAGCCTCACGATCTCGCTCTGATGCCGTCGCCCGCCCATCAGCAGGGCGGGTAGGGCGATCGCCACATCCGCCGGCTCACGATCCTCCAGCACCTCGATGAGGAGAAGGACCTTGGCGGGATCAAACTCCTCACACAGCCCGACAAAGAGCCCTGAGAGAATGATCCGCCGCTCGATGCCGTCGGTGGACCGTCGGATCGCCTCACAGTCCGCCTCCGTCAGCCGGTCGGTCGCCCAGAGGTAGTCGAAGAGCCGATCCAGTCGGTCGAAGTACCCCGGCTCCTGCCGCATCAGGGGACGCCCCAGATCCTCGGCAAAGTCGTACCCCTCCCCCAGCCGCTCCCTCGCGGCGATGCAGCTGTAGGGCAGCCGCACATTGATCTCCCGCTCTCGCCGTATCAGCGCCATCAGCTCCCGCCCGATCTTACGCAGGATCTCATCCCGAGAGGGATCCTCCGCCCCACGTGCGTAGTAGCTGCAGAGGAGCCGGTAGGTCTCACTCAGCTGCTCGAGTCGGCTCTTCTCCGGCAGAGAGCCCTCGCTCAGCATCCTGAGGGTGAGGGCGTAATTGCCCCGCAGGGTCTCCTCGACGAGGAGCCTGCTTCGGGCATCGGTATAGTCTTTCATCTCGTTCTCCGAGGTGGAGTAGGGGTGTCTCATAGGTAAGGCTTAGGACGTCGTGACGTGAAGGGGGTCAAGGTAAAAGAGGAGGCTGCAGGCGAGGAGCAGCAGGCCGACGACGATCGTGGCGATGCGGCTGCCCTTTCGCCCAAAGACACGGAGCCAGATCTGCGCCTGAGGATTGGAGAAAAACCACTCTCTGTTAGCGATACCGACCCAGAGGGCCAGCAGCCCGGGGAGGACAAACATCCCCACTACCGCGATCTCTATCAGCAGCCTGGCGGTCATAGGAGCGCTCAGTCGACGGTGAGACGGCGCGCCCGTCCATCGTCGATGATCTCAATGTGGAGCGTCAGAGCCTCCTCGTCGAGGAGCGGCATCACCACCTCCGGCCACTCGATGAAGCAGTACTCGCCGCTCTCTATGTACTCCTCGAGGCCGATGCGGTAGGCGCCCGCCAGGTCATCGAGCCGGTAGCAGTCGATGTGGTAGACGGCGCGATCGTCCTCGGTGTGATACTCATTGACGATCGCAAAGGTGGGACTGCTGGTCACCTCCTGGATCCGGAGCAGCTTGCAGATCTCATCGATCAGCGTCGAAGAGCTCCTCCGCCACCTCAGGCAGCCGGTCGAGTGTATAGGTGATATCGTACTTCATATCGGAATCATTCTCTTCCCACAAAAGTAGCCATTTCCCCACTATTCTCCCTCATCATCCGGCGGCCCCTAGCACCGGCCTTCCGGCGCGTGTCAGACTAATGTCGGTCTGAGTGAAATCTATTACCGGTAAAAGAAAGAACCATTACCGGTATTAGTCGACACTATTACCGGTAATAGAATGGCCTCAGGTCAATGGCCGGAAATGACCACTGAAATGTGAGGTATATAATAATGTGTGTGTGAAGTTATAGAGAGCGAAGGTCTGCCCAGACGGTGTCGCAGGGAGATAGCCAGAGAAGTAGTGTGCTATTGTTGCTTTGCTGGGAGTCGGACCTTACTGCTTACGGGGGAGGAGCACCCGGTCGGGGGCGTCCGGCAGAGGATCGAAGGGGGAGGTGTAGACGATGACGGTGCCGGGGACGAGGGAGAGCATATCGGTGAGGACCGCAGCCGCTTCGCTCCGAGCCCGAGAGAGATTCTCGGCCGAGGAGACCCGCCGTCGCGCTTCCTCCACCGCCTTGAGTCGCATCTCATTCTCCTGCGTCGTCGAGAGGTGTGGTCCGATGAGATTGGTCCCGAAGTCACGGCTCCAGACATCGACGAGGACGAAGCCGCGGGTCTCGTCCTCCAGGACCGCCACCTCAGGCTGAGGCAGTCGGACGAAGAGCGTGTCGCCATGCTGTACCGCTGCCAGTCGCTCCACGTCGAAGTAGATCCTCGTCCGGTAGTGTCCCACGCCGAAGGCCTCCGTTCGTCCGGTGCGGTACCGGACCGGCACCACCTCCTCGCTCTCCAGCACGGTCACCCGCAGCACATCGTTAATGTCGGTGATGACGGTGTCGTAGAGGTGGGAGAGCCGGGTCCGCTCCTTTGCCCTCTCTCCTCGCAGGATCAGGACGGCCCCGATGATCAGGAGGAGAAGCACCGGGATAGCTATGTAGAGCCCTTTTTGCTGCTTACTCATGGCGGTCAAATGCTATGTGAACCATCTCGTAGCCTCGAGCATGGAGCAGGCCGCTGAAGTAGGCAGTCGCCTGACGCTCCCCCCTGCGGCAGAGCAGATCGTAGGTGGCACTGCCCGGGCGTAGCCGTGCAGTGGTTCGCTGGGATGCTTCATCCTGCAGCTTCTTTCGTTCCTCAGAGCTGATGGGCCTCTTGGTACCTGTAACCCGCTCGTGGAGCACCTCGAGCGTGGGAGAGCGGCCGGCGAGCTTCACCTCCACAGGCGGCAGGGTGAGCCAGACCTTCTTCCCCTCCACTCGCACTTTATCTGTACTGAGCCGGCTCAGATCCAGGTAGGCGATGGCGGTGTGGGTAAAGGAGTAGACGCCGATGCGGTCGCCGGGACGGAGGAGATTATCGACATAGTCCGCCGCCTCGCTGAGTGAGCGGATGCCCTCGATCGTGGTGCCGCTGCCGCGGATGATGAAGCTCTCCGTCAGCTCCATCTCGGTCAGCTCAAAGTGCTGGACGGAGCGGATCTCGCCGAGGATCACCTCCTCGTCCGGGGTGCCCTCACCGCATCCGGCAAGGAGGAGGAAGAAGAGTAGGAGAAGCGAGAGCCTACTTCTTTTCATCATCACCAGGGACAGGAAGCTTCTCTCTGAGGGAGCAGACGAAGAAGAGGACCATCGATGTGATCTCGATGATCAGCCAGGTGGTGAGCGGGAAGTCGGGTACGTAGATCGGATTGAAGGCCGCACCGACGCCCAGCATCAGGATCGCGAGGAGACTGATCCTCGGCTTATCCATCAGCCGCTTGTAGACGTAGTAGAGCGCAATGCCGCAGATCAGCAGATGCATCAGGTGCATCACCCACGGCAGCCCGCCGTCAGGCATATCCAGCCGGTCGCCTCTCACCCTCAGGAAGAGCGAGATCAGGCAGGCAAGCGACCCGACGGTATAGAAAAACGGGTGTGCATTGCAATTTTGATTACCTTTGTCGTGGGGTGTGGGGGCTTATTCACATGCACCAAGAGTAGCAAGAGACGACATGGGTATAAAGAAAGTGTACAATAGCAGTCAGGGTCGGTGGTTCAGAAGACTCCTCGGCATCACGAAGGGCGAGGTACTGCCTACCCCGCATGAGCTGCGCATCGTGCGCGTGACGAGCAAGAGCATGCTGCGTGACTTTGTCGAGTACCCCGTGAAGCTCTACAAGGGGAGTCCCTACTACTGCCCGCCTCTCATCGATGGCGATATGGATGCCCTTACGAAGGGGAAAAATCCTAACCTCGAGCACTGCGACTATGTCTGCTATCTCGCTTACCGAGGCGACCGCATCGTTGGGCGTATCGCCGGGATCATCAACCATAACTGCAACGAGCGGTGGCACCAAAATCGCGCCCGTTTCGGCTTCTTTGACTTCGAGGACGATGAAGAGGTGGTCGATGCGCTGATGGGTGCGGTGACGAAGTGGGCCAATGACTATGCCTGCGACGAGCTGGTGGGTCCGCTGGGCTTCACTGACATGGACCGCGAGGGGATGCTGATCGAGGGCTTCAACCAAGTCGCCACCTTCATCGAGAGCTACAACTACCCCTACTACCCCAAGCATATGGAGCGATTGGGATTTGAGAAGGATGTCGACTGGCTCGGCTTCCGCATCATCCCACCGCACACCGTGCCGGAGAGGTACCGCAAGGGGGCTGATCTCGTCCGGCGGCGGTACAATCTTGAGGCATTCTTCATTCACGACCGAAAACGCCTCGTGGAGGAGTATGCGGATGACATCTTCGACCTCTTCAATCGCACCTACAGCAACCTCTATGGCGCCAGCGTGCTCACCAAGGCGGAGACGCAGCAGCTGATCGACACCTTCCTCCCGCTGATCAATACCGACCTCATCGGGCTCGTGCGACAGGTCTCGGATGGGAAGCTCGTCGGCTTCGGGGTCGCCATGCCCTCGATCACCAAGGCGCTGCAGCGCTCTCAGGGTAAGCTCTGGCCCTTTGGCTTCATCCCGATCCTCAAGGCACTAAAGAGCCGGAAGGCGGAGGTGATGGACCTGATGCTCATCGCTGTCGATCCGGAGTATCAGGGCAAGGGACTGATTGCGCTCATCTTTGAGCTCATGATCCCGGTCGTACAGCAGTATGGCGTCCGCTTCCTCGAGTCCAATCTGGAGCTGGAGCACAACGTCCACGTGCAGGTGCAGTGGAATTTCTTCCGCAAGATCCACCACAAGACCCACCGCTGCTACGTCACTCCGCTGACGGAGAAGGGCGAGGAGCTCGCCAAGAGACGGCGCGAGAAGAGGGCAAAGGAGGAGGAGACACGCAGTGAGGAGCAGCCCAATAGGCTGCTGATGCCGCGCGCCTCTGTGGAGGAAATGCAGAAATACGAAGGAGAGAATAGCTAAATGACCGACGCAGAAGAGAAGCTTACCCCCACACCACTAACATCTACACCTGACCCCCTCTACCAGGAGGATAAGATCGTTACCCTCAATCCGATGGAGCACATCCGGCTCCGTCCCGGTATGTACATCGGTAAGCTGGGCGATGGTACTGCTCCTGATGATGGTATCTACGTCCTCCTAAAGGAGGTGATCGACAACTCCATCGACGAGTATACGATGGGGTACGGCAAGCACATCTACATCACGATCGACGAGGAGGAGCACCGCCACGTCACCGTCCGCGACCACGGTCGAGGTATCCCTCAGGGCTCTCTTGCCAAGGCTGTAGGCACGATGAATACCGGTGCGAAGTACGACAACGAGGTCTTCAAGAAATCGGTCGGGCTCAATGGCGTCGGGCTTAAGGCGGTCAACGCCCTCTCCACCCGTATGGCTGTCTCCTCCTACCGCGATGGGACGGTGAAGACAGTCGTCTTCGAGAAGGGGAAGCTCATCGAGGAGAGCGAGATCTTGCCCGCACCAGGCGAGCACGACGGCACTTTCGTCGACTACTACGCCGATCCGGACATTTTCCGCAACTACCGCTACCAGCAGGACTTCGTCCACAGCATGATCCGGATGTATACCTACCTCCAGCCGGGTCTGACGATTCACCTCAATGGCACCCGCTTCATCTCCCGTAATGGCCTCCTCGATCTCCTAGAGGATAATATGACAGCCACACCGCTCTATCCCATCATCCATCTGCAGGGAGACGACATCGAGGTGGCGATCACCCACTCCACCCAGTATGGCGAGGAGTACTACTCCTTTGTCAACGGTCAGAATACCCTCCACGGCGGGACGCATCTGTCGGCCTTCAAGGAGGCGATCGGCAAGACGGTGAAGGAATTCTTCGACAAGAACTACGACTACAACGACATCCGCTCCGGCATCACCGCCGCCATCAGCATCCGGATCCAGGAGCCGGTCTTCGAGTCGCAGACCAAGACCAAGCTCGGCAGCCGTGAGATCTCCGAGGGCGGCATCTCGATCCAGAAGTTTGTCATCGACTTCGTCAAGCTTCAGCTTGACAACTACCTCCACAAGCACCCCGACACCGCCGAGATCCTGCAGAAGAAGGTGGTCGACAACGAGCGGGAGCGGAAGGCCCTACAGGGCATCTCCAAGAAGGCTAAGGAGCGGGTCAAGAAGGCCTCGCTCTACAATAAGAAGCTCCGCGACTGCACCGTCCACTTCAATGACCCCAAGGCTAAGGATCCGGAGCGCACCGAGATCTTCATCACCGAGGGACTCTCCGCCAGCGGCAGTATCACCCAGAGCCGCGACCCCGAGTACCAGGCGGTCTTCTCCCTCCGTGGTAAGCCGCTCAACTCGTACGGCCTCTCCAAGAAAGTGGTGTACGAGAATGAGGAATTCAACCTCCTCCAGGCCGCCCTCAATATCGAGGACGGGCTCGAGGACCTGCGCTACAATCGCGTCATCGTCGCCACCGATGCCGATGTGGACGGCATGCACATACGCCTGCTGATCATCACCTTCTTCCTCCAGTTCTTCCCCGAGCTCATCCGAGAGAATCACGTCTTCATCCTCCAGACACCCCTCTTCCGTGTGCGAGACCGCCAGGGCAAGGAGATCATCTACTGCTACGACGAGCGGGAGCGCAATGAGGCGATGAAGAAGATCGGCAAGAGCGCCTCCGTCACCCGATTTAAGGGTCTCGGAGAGATCAAGCCGGAGGAGTTTGGCAACTTCATCGGCGAGAATATGCGGCTCGACCCCGTGGTGATGAAGAAAGAGGACAACGTCCCCGAGCTGCTGAAGTTCTACATGGGCACCAACAGCCGCGAGCGGCAGGACTTCATCGTAGACAACCTTGAGACCGACGATGTCTGATGAGTAAGCCACTGATCGGCGTCTTTGCCGGATCCTTTGACCCTTTCACGATAGGTCATGACGATCTCGTCCGCCGCGCCCTTGGCGTCGTCGATGAGCTGCACATCCTCGTGGGCGTCAATGTCGGCAAGCAGTACGACACCACACCCGAGCAGCGGGTGGAGCAGATCGCCCGGCTCTATGCGAATGAGCCGCGCATCACCGTAGCCTCCTACGAGGGGCTCACTGCCCACTACGCTCGTCAGGTCGGAGCCACCGTACTGGTCCGGGGCATCCGTTCTGTGCGGGATATGGAGACTGAGCGGGAGATGGCGGAGACCAACCTCAGCCACTTCGGACTTGACACGATCTTCTTCTTCACCCGCCCAGAGCTCGCCGCCATCTCTTCACACCTCGTCCGAGAGCTCGCCCACTTTGGTGAAGATACCGGCCGTTACCTCCCCACGCCTCCCACCCTCTGACGTGAGGCACCAGTCTCAGGACTAAGGACGGACAGCTAAGTTTTTGGTACCTTTGAGACGATAGATTATGACACATACACTCATTAGTATCCATATATGAAAGGACGCGTACTTATTATCGGTGCCGGTGGCGTCGGTACCGTCGTGGCTCAGAAGGTAGCCATGAATAGGGACATCTTCACCGACATCACCATCGCCAGTCGGACGAAGAGCACCATCGATGCCCTCGTGGCCAAGATCCCCGGAGGCAAGGACTTCATCAAGACCGCTCAGGTCGATGCGGACGATGTGGAGCAGCTCTGCGTGCTTATGCAGCGCGTACAGCCCGAGCTGGTGATCAATGTCGCCCTCCCGTACCAGGACCTCCCCATCATGGATGCCTGCCTCCGTTGCGGGGTCAATTACCTCGACACCGCCAATTATGAGCCCAAGGACGAGGCGAAGTATGAGTACAGCTGGCAGTGGGCGTATCAGGATCGATTCAAGGAAGCGGGCCTCACCGCCATCCTCGGCTGCGGGTTTGATCCCGGTGTCTGCAGCGTCTACACCGCCTACGCCGCCAAGCACCACTTCGACGAGATCACCCACCTCGACATCGTCGACTGCAATGCCGGAGATCACCACAAGGCCTTCGCCACTAACTTCAATCCCGAGATCAACATCCGCGAGGTGACCCAGCACGGGCGCTACTATGAGGACGGCAAGTGGATCACCACCGAGCCGCTCGAGATCCACAAGACCCTCACCTACCCCGAGGTGGGTCCCCGTGAGAGCTACCTGATGTACCACGAGGAGCTGGAGAGCTTGGTCAAGAATTACCCCTCCCTCCGCAGGGCGCGCTTCTGGATGACCTTCGGACAGGAGTACCTGACCCATCTCCGTGTGATTCAGAATATCGGCATGGCCGGCATCGAGCCGATCAAGTACAAGGGCGTCGACATCATCCCGCTGCAGTTCCTCAAGGCAGTCCTCCCCGACCCCAAGGAGCTCGGGAGCGACTACACCGGCCAGACCTCCATTGGCTGCCGCATCCGCGGGCTACGTGGCGGCGAGGAGCACACCTACTACATTTACAATAATACCGACCACGCTGAGGCCTACAAGGAGACCGGCGCCCAGGGCGTGAGCTACACCACCGGTGTCCCCGCGACCACCGGCGCGATCATGTTCTTCAAGGGCCTCTGGAGTGGTCATGGCGTCTTCAATGTCGAGGAGTTTGACCCCGATCCCTTCCTCGAGGAGGTGGCCAAGCAGGGGCTCCCCTGGCACGAGCTGCACGACATCGATCTGGAGCTCTGATGACCTCTTTTATAAAGGAAAAAATAAGTGACAAGCACTACTATGGCAGATAAGAAAGAGATGGGCGAGGATCAGAGCATCACCGACGAGATCGAGGGTGCAGCCTCCAAGTCTCACCGCATCGAGGCGGATCCCAATAAGCTCAAGGCAATGCAGGCAGCTCAGGCCAAGATCGAGAAGACCTTCGGCAAGGGCTCGCTGATGAACATGGCCTCACAGGAGGTGCAGCCCATAGAGGCGATCCCCACCGGCTCCCTCACGCTCGACCTCGCGCTCGGCATCGGCGGCTATCCCCGCGGGCGCATCGTGGAGATCTACGGGCCGGAGTCCTCCGGTAAGACGACGCTCGCGATCCACGCCATCGCCGAGGCTCAGAAGCTCGGTGGGCTCGCCGCCTACATCGATGCGGAGCACGCCTTTGACCGCGTCTATGCCGAGGCCCTTGGTGTCGACCTCTCTCGTCTCTGGATCTCCCAGCCCGACGACGGCGAGCAGGCGCTCGACATTGCTGAGAACCTCATCCGCTCCTCCGCCGTCGACGTCGTCGTCATCGACTCCGTCGCCGCCCTCACCCCTAAGAGTGAGATCGACGGCGAGATGGGAGAGAATAAGCTCGGCCTCCAGGCGCGACTCATGAGCCAGGCGCTCCGTAAGCTCGCCGCCCTCATCAGCAAGACCCGCACCTGCTGCATCTTCATCAATCAGCTTCGAGAGAAGATCGGCGCCTACGGCAACCCAGAGACCACCACCGGCGGCAACGCACTTAAGTACTACGCCACCATCCGCATCGACATCCGTCGCAGCACCGCCCTCAAGGACGGTGATGAGCAGGTGGGTAACCTCACGAAGGTAAAGGTGGCGAAGAATAAGGTGGCCCCGCCCTTCCGTCGTGCAGAGTTTGACATCATGTACGGCAAGGGCATCGCCAAGTCCGGCGAGCTGGTCGACATAGCCGTCGACATGGGTATCATCGACAAGAGCGGCTCCTGGTATAGCTACGGAGACATGCGCATGGGACAGGGACGCGAGGCGGCCAAGACCCTCCTGGAGGAGAATCCTGACCTCGCCGACGAGGTGGAGGCCAAGATCAAGGCTCGCATCGCTGAGGACAACGCACAGTAAGAAGTAGTCGGTAGGAGAGAGGGAGAAAGCGCTCTTTGATAGATGCAGTTGGCAATTTCGGCACTTTAAGTCAAAAAGTTTGCTAATAAGCTGATTCGTTACTGCTAAGTAACAGCTTTGGGCACCTTGACGTACAGCCCATTTTGTCGCACCTTTGCACCATTACAATCACAAGATGCGTAACCTAATCAATCTTTCTTACCTAACATCCTAATATATTTTGTGGAACCTATAGTAAGGGTTGCACGTGAGTGCAACCCTTATTTGCTCCACAGGAGTGAAAGGGCCACACAATAAGAGAGGGCAGATCCGTTGCAAGCGGGATCTGCCCTCTTTTTTTGCGTCTCCCTATGGGGGAAATCTAATACCTGTAATAGTGAGACGTCTGATGGGGGCGGGGTCTCTGCTTCTGTCTCGACTAGGGATTAAAGAGGAGGGGTGGATTTCTTTTGGGCTGACTGTCAGTGCGGTGTGAGATTTCTTTGAGGATTTGTCGGGGCAGGGCTTGCGGGGAATGAGAAAAGTTGTACCTTTGCACTCGCAAAGCCGAGAGGGGTACGCTCCTGAGGTGCTCCGGCAGAGGTCGGGGCGAGCGGATTCAGAAAAAGAATTTTCTAGGTCGCTTGCAGGAATGAAAATCTTTCGTACCTTTGCACTCACATCACCGCCCGAGGGGCTGGAGATGCTGAAAGAAAAAAGAGATCATAGACATAAAGATAAGACAAGGGCATCGCCCTTCTTAGAGATAAGGAGTGAGCGATGTGAATTGTGTAAGTACAAGACAAGAAAA
>QWCQ01000428.1_pt1 | contig 30002 bp, 28 predicted proteins | sample 1972701 | NCBI WGS metagenome assembly QWCQ01 (sample SAMN09866704, study PRJNA288562) | Human gut metagenome isolate pre4_stool, whole genome shotgun sequencing... | reverse complement strand
AAATTTAGATTCAAAATCTTCTTCCCAAGTTGTTTACTTACTAAAAAAGATTAATAAAGAGCTTGGAAATACTATTCTTATGATTACTCACGATGATGCTGTCGCTCAAGCTGCAGAAAAAACTCTAAGAATAGAAGATGGAAGGCTGGTGGGAAATAATGAAAGTCAAAAATAAAGCTTATATAAGGGGTCTTGCAAAAAATATTTTAAATGCTAATAAAAGCAGGAGAAATATTCTCTTATTAGCAATTGCTTTGACTTCTATACTATTTACAAGTCTGTTTTCTGTAGCCTTAGGTTTAGGAAAAAGCATGGAAACCCAAACAATGAAAACTATTGGAACAATCAGCCATGGTTCTTTTAAAGATACTTCTGACGAAGATATAGAAATATTAACCCAGGATAAGGATATAAAGGATTTTTCAGTAAGAAAGAAAGTTGGGACCCTTGATGATGAAAAAGTAAGTGCGGAACTATCTTATATGGATAAAAAAGGATTTGAATGGTCTCTAATAGAAAAAGTTAAGGGGAAGTTTCCAGAAAAAGAAAATGAAGTTTTTATTGATATAGCCACTGCTAAAAAATTAGCTTATAAGGGTGAAATAGGAGAAGAAATAGAAGTTCCTTTTAAAATAGAAAAACCTTATATTGGAGAGATTATCGAAAAGAAAAGTGATAAATTTATTATATCTGGAACTTTTCAAAGTCCTATTGATTCCAATGTCGGTATAGGTCAAATCTATTTATCGAAAGCTTATGTAGAAAAATTATATCTTCCAGAAAATAATAACGACGTGGAAGTAATGCTAAAGAATTCTTTTATGATAAGGAATAAGCTTTTAAAAATTGCAGAGAGAAATGGTTATAAAGTAGTAGATGACCCTGGAAATCTATCCGACAAAGAAATAAGGATCGGTGTAAACTTTGCCTATCTTTTATCTGGTGATAATAGTTTTGATTTTAATGCATTTCTACCATACTTAGCTTTTTTGATTTTGGTAATGGTCGCAGGATACTTAATAATAAACAATATTTTCAAGATATCCGTAAATGAAGATATTAAACTCCTGGGACTTTTAAAAACAATTGGAATGACAAAGCCACAAATTAAAAGGCTTGTTCATCTAGAGTCTTTAGCAGCCTCCCTTCCATCAATAATAGTTGGTGATATAGTAGGTATTTCTATCGGAAAAATAATTTTAAATAAAATATTTGCCAATAATGAGATGTTAACGGACATAAAATTATCAACCACAGTAATAATCTTGATTATAGTATTTTCGACAGCCTTTACTTTGCTTACAATATTTCTATCAGTTATGAGGCCAGCTAGGTTCGCAGCAAAAGTTTCTCCTATAGATGCTAGCAGGTACAATGAAACCACGATAAAAAAGAAATATAAAAGCGAGGATATTTCTTTGGGCAAGCTTGCTAGAAGACAAGTATTTTCCAATAAATTTAGATTTATATCGATAGTTCTTTCTATTAGCCTATCTGCAGTTATTTTAAATAGCGTTTTAACTTATACTGGCAATATTGATTTAGAAAAAGGGATTTCTGATGTAATCGTAACGGACTATAATATAGCAAGCCCAAAATATTTTAGGTATATGTATTTAGGTAGAGAAGAAGGAATTGACAAAAAGTTTATTGATGAAATAGAAAATCATAAAGGTTTCAAAGCTGGGGGATCCTTATACTACTACGGTTATGAGTACGATTATCCAGATATTAAAATAGAAGATCATAAAGTTGCTCCAATTCTATTTGGTATGGATGAGTTTCTAATAAATAAACAAAAATTTATAGATGGAGAATTTGATAAAGAAAAGTGGCTATCGGGAAATTATATTATGATAGGAGAATATGGAGATAAAAAATCAGCATTTAAAACTGGCGATAAAATAAAGATAAATATTAAAAACAAGGTAAAAGAAGTCCAAGTGATGAGCAAGTTTGAATATAATTTTTCAAATGGTCTTAGATACTTTCCTGTAATTAAGGAAGATATAAACGACGAATCCAGTCCTACTTTAAGTTTGGAATATATTTATATGAATCCGAATGAATACAAAGAGCTCACAGGAGATCAAAGTATAATGTCCTATGGATTTGATGTGGCGGATAGTGAAAAGGAAAATTTTAATAAGTTATTAAAAACTTTTGAAAATGAGCCAGACTTTTCCTACGATTCAAGAGACCTTCAGATTAAATCTACAATGGAATTCAAAAACCTAATAGAATTTGCTGGTTACGGTCTATCTATAGTATTATTCTTAATATCTGTACTGAATTTTATAAATGTTATTGCTACTGAAATACTACGAAACATGGTGAACTTATCAATCCTTGAAGCAATTGGAATGACAAAGAAAAATATCAAAAAATATTTGGTGAAAAAGAATTTGATTTATTCTTTAAGTGGCTTAATATTTTCTTTCATCATTATGCTTCTTGTAGATAAATTTATCTTGATTGATTTTATGGAAGAAACTAAGTGGACTTCCTATAAATTTGTGATCATTCCACTTATCATTGTAAATTTTGTAAATATAATTATTGGGATAATATTTACAGGTAGATTCTATGAAAAGCACAGTCAAAACAGTCTTGTAGATAGGATAAGAAGTTTAGAATAACATCTTATGTTAAGTAGAAATAAAAAAGGCTGTGAGCATTCAAACTCATAGCCTTTTACCTTACCACCTAAAGACTTTCTAAATCATTTTCTAAAATCCTAATTCAATGGGCCTTATGGCCCAATTTTTTGTACAAACTTTTACTTAATTATAAATAACATATAATAATAAGAGAAGTTAAAGTTAGTGAGGGTTTATGCAGACTAGATTAATGAATATGGTTATGATTTGTGATGAAGAAAATGATAAGGTATTAGTTCTTGACAAGGTCAAAAAATATGGCTGGGAGGGGCTTACTTTTCCTGGAGGCAAGGTCGAGGAGGGGGAGAGCCTTACCGATTCTGTAATTAGAGAGGCCAAGGAGGAGACCAATCTCGATATCGAAAATCCTAAGCTTGTTGGTCTTATCACTTGGATTGTCGAAGGAAGGCGAGATATGGGGTTTCTTTTTAGGACAAGTGACTTTAAGGGAGAGCTTATCGAAAATAATAGGGAAGGTAGGCTTTTCTGGGATTCTTATGATAATATGAAAAAAAGCGATGGGCTTTCTGAGTCAATGGATAAGATTTTTGAGATTTATGAAGGGAAATTCCAAGAAATCACCTGGTTTTATGACGAGGGAAGAGTAATTTACCAATAGGATAATATTGAAAAAAACCCCCGCTCCTGTTATAATTAAGGAAATGTATGGCTAGGAGCATAACAGTTATTTTGAAGTGAAAGAGAGAGTAATATGATTTTAGATAAAAACAACAAGGACTTAGTTAAAAAATACAATGATTTTATCAAGAATTCGCCATATGGCAACTTCATGCAGGATATGCGCTGGGCGAATATCAAGGCTAATTGGGAAAGCGTCTACTTCTATGTAGAAGAAGATGGCGAAATCAAGGGAGCCCTTTCAGTTATATATATAAGAGATAGCAAGGTCGGCAAGAACTTCTTCTATGCTACAAGAGGACCTGTTTGTGACCTAAGAGATATAGAATTGGTAAAGGAATTAATTGACGAGGCAAGTGCCTTTGCCAAGGAAAACGACGGCTTCCTCCTTCGTATCGACCCATTAGTTCGTATGGATGAAGATTTAGTTAAACTATATGCGGAAAACGGAATTACAATCCGCCATGACAAGACTACCTCATCTCAACCTCTTCTTAATATGGTCCTAGATATAGATGGAAGAGATGGGGAAGAGATCTTCAAGAATTTCTCCAAAAATACTAGAAAACACACCAGAAAATCCTACAGAGACGGAATAGAGACCAGAGAAGTCGGAGAAGAAGGAGTGGATATCCTCTACAAGCAAGTAGTAGATACTGCTGAAAGAGCTGGAATTAATCACAGACCTTACGAGTATTTCAAGGCTCTTTATGATAATTATAAGGATGAAATTAGGCTTTCAGTTTCTTATCTATACGAGACTCCACTTTGCTCATCTATGTTGATCTGCTATGGAAACAGGGCCCTTGCCCTTTATGGTGGTTCAAGTGATGAGCACAAGGACATGGGTCAAAACTATCAGATAAACTACGAAGAAGTAAAATATGCAGCAGAAAAAGGCTATGACCATTATGATATGGGAGGAATCTTCGAGGCTGATGATTCCGATGGGCTCTACAGATTTAAGAGGAAATTTACAGAAGAAAATGTAGAAAATCTCATAGGAGAAATCGACATTGTCCTAGATGAGAAGCTTTATGACGAATATATCAAGGAGAAAAATCCTCACTTCAAGAAAGAGGAAGAAAAGGAAGACTAGTGAGTCTAATAGAAATCAGAGGGCTTAAGAAATATTACAAGCTAGGTGGTAATATCATAAAGGCCCTGGATGGGATAGACCTAGATATAGAAAAGGGCGAGTTTGTGGCTCTTTTGGGAACGAGCGGTTCGGGTAAGTCGACCCTACTTAACATGCTCGCAGGTCTTGAAAGACCGACCAAGGGATCTATAAAATATGGAAATATCTCCCTAACCGACCTTAATGAGGAACAGATCACTAAGTTTAGAAATCTAAATATAGGCTTTGTCTTCCAATCCTACAACCTCCTTCCTTATCTATCAGCCTGGGAGAATGTCTCCCTTCCCCTAACCTTTAAGGGACTTAGTAGGGAGGATAGAAAGAAGGAGGCCTACAAGATCTTAAAGGAAGTGGGTCTTTCTGATAGGATGGACAACAAGCCAAACGAGCTTTCCGGTGGTCAGCAACAAAGAGTCTCCATAGCCCGTGCCTTTGTCGGCCTTCCAAAGATTATCTTTGCCGATGAGCCGACAGGAAATCTCGATACCAAGACGAGCTTTGAGATTATGAATCTTATCAAAAAGATTACCAAAGAAAACCAGCAGACCTTTATTATGGTAACCCACGACGACGAGATGACCGAGTTTGCTGACAAGGTGCTTTTTATGAGAGATGGACGTTTAGAGAAAATTCACGAGAAATATACAATTGACGAGGTACTAGAAAATGATGGCTAATATTGACCCAACAGAAACTACAAATACAGCTGAAACTTCCTCTGGCCAAGCTAGCCCAGGGGCAAATGATACAGGATCTTCCCAAGGTCCTATTAGAAATCAACCCAAGCTTATAATCTCAGACTATGAGCTTAGCCCAACTATAGCAGAGGCAGGGGAGAATTTCGACTTATCCTTTACTCTCTACAATACTAATAACGAAAACACTATCTACAATCTCAAGGTTACCCTAGAGCAAACCCTGGCATCTGCCCCACAAAATACTAGCACTGCCAACAATACCCTAGTATCTGACGGATCTGTTTTTACACCGGTAGATAGGTCAAACACCTTCTATGTAGCGGCCCTCTATCCATGGGATTGGACTAGTAAATACATAACAATGAGTGTTCTACCAAATGCAACTCCAGGTCCTTATGTGGTAAATCTTACCATGGAATATGAAGACTATTGGGGAAACCAATACAAGAGCACAGAGACCATAGGCATCCCTGTAGCCCAAAGGTCTGGGGTAAATTTCGGCAAGGTCAAATTGGGAGAGCTAAATGCCAATACTCCTGGATCTTTATCTGTAAATATTTATAACACAGGAAAAGACAATCTCGATACAGTAATGGTAAGGGTCAAGGGAGATGGCTTTGACGTAGATGAGAACGAGAGATTTATCGGAAACTTAAACGCTGGAAGCACAGAGACCTTCTCTTGTAACATAACTCCAAAATCTGAGGGAAAAGTTTCTGGAACTATAGAGATAATCTATGAAGACTCCAGGGGCAAGGCCTACAAGAAGACTAAGGACTTTAGCACTGAGGTAATGGGAGGATTTGAAGGAGAAGGCGGAATGATCGATCCTGAAACGGGAGAGATTATAGGAGAGGCTCCTCCAATGGAAGAAAACTCATCAGTACTTTCATCTCCATTTATCTGGATAGGAATCATAGTCCTTGCAGCCCTCCTTCTCCTACTTCTGAGAAAGAAAAGAAAAGGGAAAAAGGACGAGGAGCTAATAATAGACGATGAAGATTAGTGACAGATTCCAGATGGCCCTAAGAAACCTAGTCAGGAGGAAGTCGAGGACAGTCCTAACAGTCCTATCCGTAGTTATCGGAGCAAGCTCCATAATCCTAATGATTGCCTTCGCCCTAGGGATTAACCAACAACAAAAGGATATGGTCGAATCATTCGGAGGACTTACTTCTATTACCATCCTCACAGAAAATAACGGGGGTTCGACTAAGGTTGACCAGGCAAGTATCTCGAGGCTTCAAAGTATAGATGGGGTCAAGGTAGTAGTTCCATTCAAAAGCTTCTATAGTGAAATCAAGATAGAAGGCGAAGATGACTACAGCCTAGATAGCCAAATCCAAGTAATGCCAGATGATGTAATCGATAAGCTTACAGGAGATATGTTTAGTTCAGGCTCTAAGATGAACAGGACAGATGATAATAAAATTATCCTAGGATCAGAGGTTAGGCCTATGAAGATGGTCCAAGAAGGGGGAGGCTATTACGGAGAGCCTGTCGAAGACTTTGACTACAGGGGCCATAAGTATTTTATAAGGCTAGGATGGCAAGATGAAAGCGACGACGGTGTCAATTTCGGAAATGAAAATCAGGAAAATGGGGAGGAGAAAAAGCCTACCTATGCGGATATTCCTGTAGAGATTTCTGGAACCCTAAACTCCAAGTCCTTTGTAATGGGTTGGTCATCCGTAATTAACGAAAGTCTATATAAGAAGCTCCAAAAGGAAGATAAGAAACTAGAAAGTCCTCAACTTAACCAAAATTTCGGCCCAGACGGCAAGCCAGTAGAGGTCAAAAACGATGGACAGATTTCATATGATAATCTAAATGTTGTAGTAGAAGATGTAGAAAAGCTTGAAGATGTCGAAAATGCCATAAGGAAGGCAGGCTTTCAGACCCAATCATCTGCAGGATCTGCTGAAGAGATCAAAAAGACCAGCATGATTGTAACCCTCATACTCGGAGGAATCGGCTCAGTTGCCTTTATAGTTTCGGCTATAGGAATAATCAACACCATGCTTATGAGCATCTACGAAAGACAAAAGGAAATCGGAGTGATGAAGGTAATAGGAGCTTCCATAAATGACATAAGATCCATGTTTCTTATAGAGTCAGGCTTTATAGGATTCTTTGGGGGAATTGTAGGACTCGTAATCTCCCTACTTATAGGAAGTGTTATAAATAAACTCGCCCAAGGATCAGGAATCTTTATGGGAGGAGGAGAAGATACTAAAATCCTCCTAATTCCAATATGGCTAGCCTTAGTAGGTGTAGGCTTTTCATCAATGGTAGGAGTCCTTGCAGGCTACATCCCAGCCAGAAGAGCAACCAAACTATCAGCCATAGAGGCTTTAAGAGCAAATTAGGCAGAGAGATATAATAAGATCTCTCCGTGCATTCGTTTCACTCATACTAAAACCTGTAACAGCTAATTGCTTTATTATATATAGCAATTAGTTTTAGGGTTAAATGAGCCAGTTAAGGCGCATTTAACTAGTCGAGATAAGGGTTAACTAAAGTAAAAATATATTTTAATTAAATCGACTTTATCTATAAATTAAGCAGAGAAATCTGCTTTTTTTTATGCCAAAAATTTATCATTGGGTATAAATATAAAAAGCGAGGAGGAAGAAATGACTAAATTAAGTACAGAAATTAAAAAATATCTTGATGAAAATAAGTTAAGTCTGGATGATATAAGAAGTGATCTTGCTACCCTTGATGTAGACCTTGTTGGCGAAATGCTTGAAGATAAGGAAAACACCTATGTAATTAAGAGGTCTGGAGCAGTTGAAAGATTTTCTAAGGATAAGATTGAAAGATCTATCAAAAACGCAGCAGGAGATGAGAAGGCAGCCATGAATACATCTGACCTTGCAATAATTGTAGACGATGTATTAGATATTCTAGACTCTGACCCTAGAAAGGTATATAAGACCAGTGAGATCAAAAATTATATCAAGGATTCTTTGCTTAAGGAAGGATACTCAAAAGTTTATGACTCTTTCGTATCTTACATCAAGGAAGATTAATGAATATAAAGATAGTCGCAGTAGGAAAGATTAAGGAAAAGTTCTATAGGGATGCCATAGATGAATATATCAAAAGGATGGGAGCCTACAATAATATAGAAATTATAGAAGTGGCAGATATTATGGCTCCCGAAGGCCTTTCCACCAAGGAGCTTGAAGAGATAAAGGATAAGGAAGGGGAGAAAATCCTAGCCAAAATCAAGGACGATGCTTTTCTTGTGACTCTAGAAATCCTAGGCAAGGCGATGACTAGCGAGGACTTCGCAGACTTTATCAAAGATGAGATGCTTATAGGAGGAGGGAGAGACCTGGTCTTTGTAATAGGAGGATCCAATGGTCTTTCCAAAAATGTAACGGGGCGTGCTAACAAGAAGCTTTCCTTTGGCAAGTTTACCTATCCCCACCAGCTTATGAGGGTAATCCTTTCAGAGCAGATCTACAGGGCCTTTAGGATAATAAATAACTATCCTTATCATAAATAAGAAGGAGTTTTTATGAATAAATTTTTAGTTTTAGTGGCAAATGGTAACGAGACAATAGAGATATTTACAGTAGTAGACTATCTTAGAAGAATTGGAGTTGAGCTTGATATAGCATCTACCGAGGAAAGTAAAGAGATTAAGACAAGCCAAGATATTTCCTTTAAGGCAGATATTAGCTTTACTGATATCAAGGAAGAAGACTATATGGGCGTCTATATTCCAGGAGGTACAAAGGGAGCCTATGCTATGAGGGATAATGAAAAAGTCCTAGACCTTCTAAGAAGTTTTAATGATGCGGGAAAAATCATAGGAGCAATATGTGCAGGTCCAGTAGTCCTCAATAAAGCAGGGATTTTATCTGACAAAAAAGCTACCTCCTTCCCAGATATGAAAGATGAGATGGATAATACTTACGAGTATATAGATGATCAAATCGTGGTAACAGATGGCAATATTACCACAGGAAGGGGAGCTGCAGTAACCAACTACCTTGCCTTAAGACTTGCTCATATAATCGGAGGAGATGAGGCAGTAGCCAAACTTAAACACGGAACCCAACATGAGGCTGTCGAGAAATATTTTGACTTTGAATTTTAAGATAATATAGAAAAATGAATTAAGGGTCGTCCTATATTGGGCGATTTTCTTTTGCCTTAAGTGATAGGGCTTTATATAACCCTTAGAATAATCTAATTGAAAGTACTAGAAAATATTAAGATCAATCTTCCTATACCATTCTTTGATAAACATTAGATTAGTATTTAGAGATTAGAAAGAAAAATTTATAATATTTGATATAAATATTTTACAAAAAAAAGGGGCTGTTGCAGAATGAATAAATCGTACCGTTATCGTTAGAAGAACCTCCACGGAAATTTTGCCTCCATCAGCCGGCAGGCACCACTGAAAATTACCTAAGAGAACCTTCTAACGATGGTACAATGATTATTCATAGTTTTGCAACAGCCCCTTCTTATTTTAGTTAAAAGATAAAATCAAGAGTCTTTATTTTAACCTTATTTATTTTCGATTTTCTTTATTAATTCATTTATATCTTTCTTATTAATCCTAGAAAGTCCAGAGTTTTCGCTATCAAACTTCTTGTTTTCTATAGGATGACCGTATTCGTCTTCCATTACTTCAAGGACCCTGTTTCTGCAGAAGGCTCCTTGACAAAATCCCATGCCACAGCGGGTTCTTCTTTTGACTGCGTCAAAACTTGTAAGCTCGATTCCTCTATTAAGGGCATCCCTAATAGTCTTCTCGCTTACTTGCTCGCACCTACATACCAGCCTTTCTGGATCTCCCAATGGGAGGTCGACCTTATCTTTTACTTTGTTAAAGTCTTCCAAATCCTTATACTCGATTATTGGCTTTCTATTTGGATTATAGTTTGGATCGTCTTCTAATTTTAGTCCAATATCAACGAGTATTTCTTCCACCATCTCTGCTATTGCAGGAGATGAAGTAACACCAGGTGATTGGATGCCGACAACATTTATAAAGCCATTAGTCTTGGTATTTTCGATTATGAAATCTCCAGTTGAAGAAGCTGGTCTAAGTCCTGTGAAAGATCTTATAAATTCCTTTAAGTTTAGGACATCTTCCTTTACGGATTTTTGGGCTAGCTTATAGATTTCTTCTAGCCTTTCTGTGTGGGTACCTAGGTCAATTTCTTCCTCATCTATAGCATCAGGGCCAATCAAGATATTGTTATGATAGGTCCTAGTTACGAGAATTCCCTTAGACTTAGGACTAGGTGTTTGGAAGAGGACCTGCTTGATGCGAGATCCCGTTCCCTTTTGCATGATTAGATATTCACCGCTTCTTGGGTGGATATCAAAATCAGTTTGAGTAATCATAGAAGAAACCTTGGCACCATTAAGTCCAGTCGCATTTATGACAAATCTTCCTTCGAAAGATTCGCCCTTATCTGTCCTTACTTTAAATATATCTTCTTCTTTTTCGATTTCTACGACTTCACTATCAAGTTTTAGCTTGACGCCGTTATCCATGGCGTTTTCTACTAGGGCTATTACATATTCATAAGGAGAGCAAACTCCTGCACCCTTACAGTACAAGGCACCTATTGCATCATCTGATACATTTTCTTCGATCTCGCGAAGTTTTTCTTGATCGATGATTTCTATATCATCGAGGCCGTTTTCCTTGCCCATTTGAAAGAGGACATCGAGCATTTTCATATCGTTCTCATCGAAGGCCAAAACAAGAGAACCATTGGCTAAAAAGCCAAAGTTTAGCTCTTCGTTGAGTTTTTCGAAAGAAATTCTTCCAGGATAGCATAACCTACCCCTAAGCTCCTTGCCGCTTTCGGCATAGCCTCCATGGACTATGGCAGAGTTGGCCTTGCTTGCGCCCATAGATACGTCGTTTTCTTTCTCGAGAAGGAGTATATCAAGTTTGTAACGGGATAGCCTCCTGGCAATGGAGGCCCCGCACACGCCTGCTCCTATTATAATTACATCAAACATAAATTCACTTCCTATTTTCTAATTTCTATAAATCTTATATAAAGATAAAGTTATAGATTACTACTGCTAGTAGACCACCTAAGATTGGTCCTACTACTGGAATCCAAGAATATCCCCAGTTAGGGTCTGCCTTGTTTTTGAATGGAAGTACTGCATAGGCAAGTCTTGGTCCAAGGTCTCTGGCAGGATTTATAGCATAACCTGTAAGTCCACCCAAAGACATACCGATAGAGACGATTATTGCAAATACTAATAACTTATCAACTCCAACAGTTCCTGCTCCGTCTACTTGAGAAAGACCTAGGATAGCAAATACTAGTACAAAAGTACCGATGATTTCTGAAAGTAGGTTTCTAAAAGTATTTGGTATGCTTGGAGCTGTACAGAAAGTTCCTCTTACAGTTAGTGGGTCATCGCTAGTTGCGTCGTAGTGGTCTTTAAAGAGAATATATACCAAAACAGCACCAACGAAGGCACCAGCCATTTGAGCTATGATATAAGCTGGCAAGTCAGAATAAGCGACATCTCCCTTAAAAGCTAAGGCGATTGATAAAGCTGGGTTAAAGCTTGCGCCAGATAGTTTTCCAAATATAAATGCAGGGACTAGTACTGCAAGACCCCATGCAAATGTGATTTGGATTGAGCCTGCACCTTTTTGTCCACTCTTGTTGAGTAAAACGTTTGCTACTACGCCGTCACCGAGTAGTATAAGAATCATAGTTCCGAAAAATTCACCCATTATAATATCTCTCATAAAATCCTCCTAATAGATATCTGATAAGTAAACAAAAAGCAACAAATAAAATATCTTGTTGCCAGGCTCTTCGGATATTAAATTGTGAAAACATTTACACTTATAGTATAGCATGGACCATCAAAAATTTCAAGTCTTTTCTTAAAAATTAATTAAAACATAGGAATTTGATAAAAGTTAAACTTTACCTACAAACTATGGACAAAATATGCAATATATTATATGATTATTATGTAACTAAACAAGCATAATTAGGGAGGAATATATGAAAATTAGTAAAATTATGTCTGTTGTTTCTGCACTAACTTTATCACTTGCGCTAACTTCTTGTGGAGGAGATAAAGCAAATGATAAGAAGGATGATAACGCAAAGGCTCCAGCTGAGACAAGCGAGACAGCTGAAAACAAAGCAGAAGAAAATAAAGATAGCGAAGCTGAAACTCCTACTGGCGAAACAGTAAAAGTAACTATGGTAACTGATGAGGGTGGAGTTAATGATAAGAGCTTTAACCAATCAGCTTATGAAGGACTTAACGCTTACAAGGATGAAGGAAAGTCTGACTTCGATTATATAGAATCACACTCAACAGCAGAGTACCAACCAAATCTTGAATCTGCCCTAGACAGTGAATCAGACCTAATCCTAACTGTAGGTTATGCTTTATATAACGATACAGTTACTGCTGCAGAGCAAAATCCAGATCAAAAATACGCTATTATCGATAATGCAAATATCGACAAGGTAGAAAATCTACTAGGAATTACCTTTGCTGACCACCAAAACTCATTCTTAGCAGGTTATATAGCAGGAATGAAGTCAGAATCAAACCACGTAGGATTCGTAGGTGGACAAGTATCAGACGTAATCGATAGATTTGAATATGGCTTCAAGGCTGGTGTAAAACAAGCTGCTAGAGAAAAAGGTACTGACATCAAGGTTGATGTCCAATATGCAAACAGCTACTCAGACCAAGCTAAGGGCAAAAACATCGCTAACCAAATGTATCAAGAAGGCGCAGATGTTGTAATGCACGCTGCTGGTGGAGTAGGTATCGGAGTAATCGAAGCTGCAAAAGAAAACGACAAATGGGTTATCGGAGTTGACCGTGACCAATCAGAAGAAGCACCAGATCATATGCTAGTTTCTACAATCAAGGGTGTAGGCGATGCAGTTAAACTTGTAGTCGACGGACTTAACAAGGGTGAATTTGAAGGTGGTACAACAAAAGAATTCACACTTGAAGATGGAAAAGCAGTTGATATTGCTTATGCTAAAAACGATCTAGTTAGCCAAGAGGTTAAAGACAAGGTAGAAGAATTGAGAAAAGAAATCGTTGATGGAAAAATCGAAGTTCCACAAAACGAAGAAGAATTCAATTCTATGGGATATGATAAGTAAAATTTAAAATTAGCAGACTTGCTCCTGAGTATTCGGGGGTGAGTTTTCTGCTTTTTTTTTTATAATATTTTTTAAATTTGTGATATGATAAAGGTAGAAAGTTATTAAGGGGGAAACCTATGAAAAAATATTTTGATAAGGCCCCAGTTGTAAGTATGAGAAATATCACCAAGCGCTTTGGCTCTAAGGAAGTCTTGACAAACATAGACTTTGACCTTCACAAGTGTGAGGTCCATGCTCTCCTTGGAGAAAATGGCGCAGGAAAGACAACCTTGATGAATGTTCTCTACGGCATGTTTCCACCAAACGAGGGAAGTATTACAATTAATGGCAAAACTTTTGCTTCTATGACACCTAAAAAGGCGATAGATGCAGGAATCGGTATGGTGCACCAGCACTTTATGCTTATAGAGCCCTTGACTGTAACAGAAAATATTATCCTTGGCTATGAGAAATCCAAGGGATTATTCCTCGATAGGAAGAAGGCTTACGCTGAGGTAGAAAAGATAAGCAAACAGTACAATCTAACAATCGACCCTAAGGCAAAGGTCGAAGATATATCAGTAGGTATGCAACAAAGGGTCGAAATCCTAAAGGCCCTATATCACGGAGCTGATATACTAATCTTTGATGAGCCTACGGCAGTCCTAACTCCACAAGAGATTGTGGAATTTATAGAAATAGTCAAAAGACTTACCGAACTTGATAAGTCAGTCATAATTATAACCCACAAATTATCCGAAATTAAAGCAATGGCTGATACTTGTACTATAATTAGGAGGGGTAAGTTTATAGATAAGGTCGATGTCAAAAGCGTTGACGAAAACATCCTAGCTGAAAAAATGGTAGGCCGTGATGTAAGCTTTAATGTCGATAAGAAAGCAATCGAAAAAGGCGGAGTAGTCCTAAATATCGAAGATTTATGGGTCAAGGATAAGAGGGGGATTGATACCCTAAAAGGCCTTGATCTAAAACTTCACGCTGGAGAAATCCTAGGAATTGCTGGAGTCGATGGCAATGGACAGACAGAATTAATAGATGCCATAACTGGAATGACTAAGGCAAATAGGGGAAGCGTAAGCCTAAACGGAGTAGATATAACTAACGCTTCTACAAGAAAAATCCTCGATACTGGTATGAATTCTATCCCAGAAGATAGGCAAAAGCGAGGCTTAATCTTAGAATATCCAATAAAGGATAATCTAATACTCGAAAGAGTAGGAGAAGAGCCATTTTCTACAAATGGTAGGCTCAACTTCAAAAACATAGACGACAATGCCAAAGATTTGGTAGAAAAATTTGATGTAAGACCTACCGATATAGAAGAAAAAGCTATGAGCCTTTCTGGCGGTAACCAACAAAAGGTAATCATAGCAAGAGAAATCTCAAACAATCCTGACGTCCTAATAGCAGCCCAACCTACTAGGGGTCTTGACGTAGGAGCTATAGAATTTATCCACCAATATCTAGTAGAGCTTAGAAATCAAAACAAGGCAGTCCTTCTCATAAGCTTCGAGCTTGACGAGATAATGGACTTATCAGATAGGATTCTAGTAATCTATGATGGTAAGATCGTAGGAGAAAAAAATCCAAAAGAGACAGACGAGTTTGAAATAGGAAGACTTATGGCAGGAGGTATCGATGACAAATAAAGTAAACAAGAAAAAAAGCTTAGGATCATCTAAGATACTTTTTACCATAATATCAATACTTTTAGGACTTTTGGTAGGAGCCTTGGTCCTTGTGATAGCAGGATTTGATCCAATAGAAGGTTTCAAGAATTTATTCTTGGGAGTATTTAAGAGCCCAAGGAATATGGGATGGGCAATTGTAACATCGACCCCAATTATTTTGACAGGTCTGGGTGTTGCCTTCGCTTTTAAGACAGGACTTTTCAATATGGGAGCAGAAGGCCAGTTTATAATTGGAACTATAGTAGGCTTTCTTGTAGGATACAATTTAAATCTGCCTCCAGTAATACTTCCTATAGTTGCCATTATCCTCGCTATGATTATTGGAGCAATTTATGGAGCTATAGCAGGTTTTATCAAGGCGAAATTCGGAATACATGAGGTAATTTCTACTATCATGCTCAACTGGATTGCTTTTTACTTCCAAAACTTTATAGTTTATAGATTTAGGCAACCGAACTCTATGAGCTCCTTTGATGTGGCTGATAAGGCGAAGATCACCCTCTTTACTGACGCTGCCAAGAGATTCGATGGATTTTTCTCTAAATTTTTTAGGGCTCCAATCCACTGGGGAACTATTATAGCCATAGTTGCTGTGATTGTTGTTTGGTATATTTTAAATAAAACAACCCTAGGTTATGAGCTAAAGGCAGTAGGTCTTAATAGAGAAGCCAGTGAATATGGAGGAATCAACGCAGGAAATAAGATTATCCAATCAATGGCAATTTCTGGAGCAATCTGCTCACTTGCAGGTGTGACTCAAGTTTTGGGCTTTACCTACAATCTATCGATCCTATCCTCTATGCAAAACTTTGGTTTTGATGGCTTAGCCGTTTCTCTTCTTGCGTCCAATAATCCTATTGGAGTTATATTTTCAGGGCTCTTCTTCGGATCTTTGAAATATGCAGGAGGCAACCTCCAAAGAACTATGGGAGTTCCAAGCGAGATAATCTCAATTATTATAGGAACTATCATCCTCTTTACAGCTGTGCCTTTGGTATTTAGAATCATCAAGGCTAAAATGAGAAACAAAAAATCCCAAAAAGGAAATGAAAAAACTGCTGTAGACATGTCTTATGTCAACAAAGAGATAGAAGAAGAAAAGAAGGAGGAATTATGATTAATCTTACAATCTTAGCCCTAATCATAGGAAATACCTTCTCAAACGCTGCCCCAGTTCTACTTACTGGTCTTGGCGGAATGATGAGTGAAAAATCCGGTGTTGTAAATATCGGTCTTGAGGGAATGATGACTATAGGAGCCCTAACTGGAGCTGTCCTAGGTTACTATGTAGGAAATCCTTGGCTAGCCTTCTTAGGAGGAGGGCTTGCTGGAGCATTTTTTGGCCTAATCCACGCTTTTGTTTCTGTAAGTCTTGCTGGAGATCAGACTATATCAGGTATAGCAATAAATACCCTTGCTCCTGGTCTTGCACTTTTCTTATCTAGATTGTTCTTTAGTGGAGCGACCCAAACTCCTTCAATTCCGCTCGAAAATAAGATACCAAGACTGTTTAGGGGAATATCTTCTAACCAAGTCTTTAATAATATCTTTGGCCAATATGCGACAGTTTATCTATCATTGATCATGGTAGTAGTCTTGTATGTGGTTTTATATAAGACTAAGCTAGGTCTTAGGGTCATTGCTGTTGGAGAGCATCCAAAGGCAAGTGAAACCTTAAATATCAATGTAGTAAAGGTAAGATATCTGTCAGTAATATTTTCAGGCTTTATGGGTGGACTTGGAGGAGCGAGCATGTCTCTTGCAGTAGTATCATCCTTCTCGCCAACCCTGATTGCAGGTCAAGGCTACATCGCCCTTGTTACTGTAATATTTGGTAACTGGAAGCCACAGGGAGTGCTTATAGGATCCTTATTCTTTGGTTTAGCCCAGGCAATTGCAACCTATCTAGGTTCAACCTCAATTGGCATACCAATAGAATTTATTTCTATGATCCCATACATCGCAACCCTCCTTATCCTTATAATATTTAAGGGAAGAAGCTACGCACCAAAGGCAAGTGGTAAGCCTTACTTTACAGTAGAAGATATATAATAAGATGTAGAAAAGACGGGCCTCCATACGGGGGCCTATTTTTAGGAGATAGTATGAAATGTAAAAATTGTAATAAAGAAATAGATGAAAACTCCAAGGTCTGCCCTTACTGTGGGGAAGATAATAGCCCAAGTGAAGAAGATTTAGAAGATATTCAAGAAGAAAGTAAGGGAGAGGTTGAAGAAGATTTAGATTCAGAAGACAACTTGTCGGAAGAAGATTTGATAGACGATGATGACTACTATGACGATGAGGAAGAAATCTATAAGGATATCAACGACCTTCTAGAAGAGCTAGGTCCTCCCAAGGAAAATAAGACTAAAAAGCTAATAGCCACAGCTCTACTCGCTATCCTTGTGACTCTCGTGGCTTTTTTTGGCTTCAAAAAATACAAGGATTCTCAAATAGAAGAATTAAGTATCGACTTAAACTATTATCTAGACATCAGTGCTGTAGGAGAAAATGGCGATGGTGGACTCGATATAAAATATGATAAGGAAAGCTTCATAAACGACTACGAGGGAAGAATCTATGACAAAAAAAGCAAGGAGCAAGTCTCAAGTGCAAGACTAATAGATGAATTGGAAAAAAACACCAGCTTTGGCGTAAGCAAGGAGCAAGGCCTAACTAATGGAGAGATCGTTAATATTACAATATCTGTTAATTATGACAAGGCAAGTGACTTCAATATAAAATTTACCAATCAAGCTAGGGACTACGAGGTAGAAGGCCTTAAGGAAAAACAAGCTCCAAGCCCAGATGACAATCCTCCAGCTGAGGAAAATAAGGAAGAGGATAAGGAAAAAGAAGAAGATAAAAAAGAAGAGGACAAGGAAGAAGAGGACGACAAGGAAGATAAGGAAGAAAATAATCAAGCATCCGACGATAAGAAGGATAAGTTCAGCAAGTATATAAAAGATCATATAGGGGGAAGTGAACTAACTTCAGTGACCAGCCATGAATTTATGGGCAAAGCCTTAAGAAGTGGCGAGGAGATTTATGTCTATAAGATTAATAGCAAGGAAAAAATCGGTGATATGACTAAGGCCTTTGATTATTATATAGGTCTAATCGATAAGGATTCTGGCATAGAACTAGTAAGAGACGGTCTTATTCATAGGAGCTTGGACGATAAGACAGATACCTATTATGATATATCCTATGAAGGCTTTGCCTTAGTAGATGACCTTCTAAGTTATCTAAATGATGGCAATCTCAAAGTCGACTGCTTGACCTACTACGATAACTTCAAGTCCAAGGAGGAGCCTGCAGGCTACTATTTCCTCGAAGGCTATAGCTTGTTTTTAGATAATGACAAAAATGTAAAATTAGCAACTGGCTCTACTGTCTATACAGGAAAGTGGTCCAAGGATAATAACACCCTAACCCTAGATATCAAGTCCTTTAGCAAGGATCCTATAAAGGCCAACATAGTAGATGGAGAATTGGAATTTGATGCGGACGTATTTAGATAAGAACAGGCTCAATTAGAGTCTGTTTTTATTTATAAAAATTTCCCAAAATCTTTCTTACTTTGTTATAATATAGGAAAGGAGTTTTTATGTATTTTTTTGTTAATGATTATAATTCGATTTGCTATCCAGAAATCCTGGATGCTTTAAAAGAAAAAATAGACGAAGCAAATATCGGTTATGGCTTCGACAATCACTGTGAAAAGGCCAGAGATCTTATTAGAAAAGCATTGGATGACTCTAGTGTAGATATTCACTTTCTCCCAGGGGGCACTTCTGCAAATATCGTAGGCCTAAGTCTTGATATGCGCCAACAAGACTCAATCCTTGCCCTAGATACAGGCCATATCAAAGGCCATGAGGCAGGATCAATCGAGGCGACAGGCCTTAAGGTCGAGCTTTGTTATTCTGATTCAGGAAAAATCAGTAGCCATATCCTAGAAAAAGAGCTAGGAAAGTTTGACACTGAATTTAGCACAAGACCTAAAAAGGTCTACATATCAAATACCACTGAGCTTGGAGAAGTCTACACCAAGGCCGAAATTATGGACATATATGATTTCTGCAAGGCTAACGACATGTATCTTTTCATAGATGGAGCAAGGATTGCAGCTGCCCTTGCTAGTGAAAAGTGCGACTATAGTATGAAAGATTTGACCTCTATGTGTGATATCTTCTATCTTGGAGGAACCAAGGCAGGATTTCCTTTTGGCGAGGCCTTAGTTATAGTAAATGATAAGCTCAAAAAAGATGCCCTAAAGCTAATCAAGCAAAAGGGATCCATGCTTGCCAAGGGCTTTATTTCTGGAATTATGTGGGAGAGGATCTTCTGTGAAGATGACTTCTACCTAAGAGGAAGCAGGAAGGCCTACGCCATGGCGAAAGATCTTGCCAAGGGGATTGAAGCAAAGGATTATAAGCTTACTTATCCATTCGAGTCAAATCAGATATTTGTGAACTTATCTGATGAGGACCTAGAAAAATGGCAAAAGCTTGCCCAATTCGAAGTGATGGAGAAGGTAAAAGATACAAATATCGTAAGGCTTGTGACGACCTTTAGAACAAGTGAGAATGATGTTAGAGGATTTTTGGAAGAGATTTGATATGGAATATAAGAAGTTTTTAGAATATTTTGCCAAATTCTCTCTAGGAGTCTTTATCCTCGGAGGAATCTATACCATAGGAAGGCCAAAGAGACAATCTGTCACAGATTATAAGCTGACTGAAGATATTTCCTATACCGGCGATCTCTACCAAGGGAAGTTTCAAGGAAAAGGGGTACTTGCGGCTAAGGAAGGAATCTATAAGGGAGACTTTGATAAGGGAAGAATCGGAAAAAATGGAGTCTATATTGGCGATAACTTTTATTATATAAAAGAAAATGGTCAGGTCAAAATTAAGTTTAATGATGGAAGAATTTATAAGAAGAAAGACGGAAAATGGGAGGAAGTAGAAGATGAGAATTAAGGGCTTAGATTATCTCCGTGTCTACGGAATATCTATAATTTTAATCTACCATATCTTTAAGGAGATCCTCCCAGCAGGATTTTTGGGAGTTAATATCATGTTTGTCCTCTCAGGCTTTCTGGTAAGCTTCCATCTTTTGGATGAAGTATATAGGGATGAAAAAATTGACCTTGTGGCCTATTACAAGAAGAGATTTATAAGGATCTTTCCTGGGGTTCTTTTTATGATCTTTGTAGTAAGCCTTATGGCCTTTGCTATAAATAAGGACTTTACAGTAAACTATTTTGACCAATTTATAGCGACACTTTCCTTTACTAGCAATTATTATGAGATACTTTCTGGAGGAAGCTACGAGTCCCAATTTGTCAAACACCTCTTCCTTCACACCTGGTTTTTGGCTATAGAAGTCCACTTTTACCTACTTTGGCCCATACTTACCAACTTCATATATAAGATGAGCAAGGGGAGCAAAAACGTAAAGAAGACCTTCTCCAATAGGTTTTTCCTAACAAGCCTAATCCTCTACATCCTAAGCCTAGGGCTTACCATAGGGATGACTACTCTTGATAAAAACAGATCTTTTGTTTACTTTTCTGACTTTACAAGGTTATCATCCTTCTTTATGGGAGCCTTTGTGGCTTGCTTTGTCAAAAGATTTGGCTACAGGAAGATCCCTTACAAGGAAGCGAGTATAGGGGCAGGGTTAATTATTCTAATCATGTCCTTTGCCCTATCTTACGATATGAAGATTACCTATATATTAGGATTTTTCCTAACGGACCTTCTTACAATTATTGCAATCCTTGCCGCTGTATCTAATGAAGATATAGAAGAAGTAAGACCAGTTAAGAAAATCGCTCCATACACCTATTCGATCTACCTCCTTCACTGGCCAGTTTTTGTCATAATGGAAAGTGCCTTTGACAAGCCAACAGCCCTTCTCATGACAATAATAGTAACTGGAATTCTCGTTATGATAAATTACCATATCTTCGAGCCAGTTTTTAAGGGAGAGGATATTGACCTTAGGGTATTAGAGATAAATCCAAGCACAAGGGCGAGGATGATAAGTCTCGTAAGTGTGATGGTAATTTCTTTTGTAAGTGCCATAGGCCTATCCTACGCGTCAGATGATATGGTAAGTCTTGAAAAACAAATTTGGATTTCATCACTTAAACAAGACCTAGGTCAAATCGATAAGGACAAGAAGGAAGTAGACAGACAAATCTACGAGGAAGAAAACCCTGACGAAATCCTAAAAGACGAAGAAGTGGCTACGACAATTCTTGGAGACTCTGTGCTTTTGGGAAATAGAGAGTACATTGAAGAGAAAATACCGGGGACTTCTGTAGATGCTGAAGGATATAGGCTCCTAGAGTCGGCTCCTGATATCATCGAAGAATACAAGAAAGAAGAAAGACTTGGAGAAATTGTGGTCTTATCTCTTGGGACCAATGCCGTAGAAGACCCAGAAGCATCTCTCGAAAGAGTAATCAAGGCCCTTCCAGGAAAGACTAAGCTAATCCTTGTCTCTTGTTACGATAGCAGATACGAACAACCCCACAGGGTAAGCAAAGCTATGAAAAAAATCGCTGATAAGTATAAATTCGTAACCTACATGCCTTGGGAAGAAGAAGCCATGAAGCATCCTGAATACTATGAGGGAACAGACGGAGTCCACTTCTACGGAATAATTGATGCCTACGATGCTTATAATAAATTACTCCAAAAGGCAATACTTGAAGCAAGCAAAAAGGAAGGAAAGTAGATTTCCTTAGAATATATTAATAAAAAACAATAAATTTTTAAAAAAAAGCAAATCCTTTAGGCAAAATTATAAGCCGATTTTAGGATTTGCTTTTTTTATTAGCAAAATTAAGAAATCAAAAGCCCTCTTCTAGGAGGGCTCTGGATAAAAATATTTATCACACACTTTTATTATACTTTAATTATTCAAAAATTCTCTTTATTACAAATGGATTGTTGATTGGGCTTACTATAACTCCCTGGCCTGGGCTTGCTGCATGGACCATATTGCCCATACCGTCTGCTATTCCTACATGGTAGATATTGTCATAGCTTGATCCGAAAAATACCAAGTCTCCTGCCTTCTCTTCGCCAAAGGCAACTGTCTTTCCGTAATCTGCCTGGCTTTTGGCAAGGTGAGGGAGGGCAAGGCCGAAGTTTTCGTAGGCTCTAAGGACTAGACCAGAGCAGTCGATTCCGTTTTCCTTGGATACTCCTCCAAATACATATGGGCTTCCTACGTAGTCTAGGGCGTAGTTGTAGATGCTCTTACCGATTTGTGAATCATCACTTTTTATGACTTCGCCATCATCGTCAGTAAAGTAGGTCACATAGATAACTTCATAGACTACTTCATCTTCCTGACTTTCTTCTTCTTCGAGCTTTTTGTATTTTTCCTTAGTTTCGTTGAGCTTTTTATAGTTTTCCTTAAGTTTTTCTATATATTTCTTATCTCTTTTCGATAAGTCGAGATTTGAAAGCTTAACGAAACCTATCTGCTCGTCCATATCTACGTCTTTATCTTTTAGCTTGTCATTTTCATCTATATTTATCTTTTTATTCTTAGCTTCTGATGGATTGTAGGCTACTTTTACATAGTCGCCTCCCTCCACGAAGTCTAGGATAGTAAGCTTAGTTGGGCTAAATAAGCTGTAGGTATTCTTGTTTTCGGCATTTTTATCTGGAGCAGTTTTTAGATCACAGGTCTTTATGACTTTGACATCCTTTAATCTATAGAACCAATCCTTTCCAACGTAGGACTTTTCTCCTTCAAATTCTATGGTATACCAAAACTTATCTTCTGCCTTTATTTCATATCTCTTGAAGTCTTCTATACCTCCTAAGATTTCAGCATAGTTTGACTTCTCACTTCTTACATTTACTCCTTCGGTCTTTTCCCTATCGAGCATTATGCTATCTGCCAAAGCTGTTTTTGGAAAGCTCAAGATAAGGCCAGCAAGGATAAGGCTTTTTGTTAATAATTTCTTCTTAAAATTCACGAATATTCTCCTTGAAATAATCTCTATATCTATTATAGCATAGATTGCTAATTAATTAAGGAGAAATTTAGAAGTTCTCATAAAACTCATAGGCAAAGTCGACTAGGCCTTTGGAAAATTCATTTCTTAGATAGGCTGGGTCAAGGTGATTGATCCTAACTCTGTCAAGACCGTCGGCGTCCTTGAAGTATTTGGCAAGGACTTTTGCTCTATCGAAGTCGCTTTCTTTTACATATTCTCTTAGGGTCTCATCCATTATCTCATCTTCTCTGGAGTGGGCAGCTATTACTGCCTTTAAGATATCTTGGTCACTTTCCTTAAGGTCGTGAGCATAAGGGGTAGACAATTCGGCAGCCCTCCTGCCATGCTCTGTATCCCAGCCATCGTTTTGTCTTTGGGTATCGTGTAGGCTTGCTGCATTGATCAATACATAGGTATCGTCATCATCTAGCTTGTAGGCATAGGCTAAGAGAACTGAGTAAAAGACTACCCTTTCTATGTGATTTCTCCCGTGAATATCTGATACAAAAAGTATATCGTAATTTAGTTTCTCATAGGCTTCTACTAACTTTCCATAATAAGTTGATGTCATAAAGCCTTCATAAAAATCGTATTTTCTTATCCATTCATCATTATTTAAAATATCTATAACTCTCATAATAACTCCTTTATTACATTGTACAACATAAATTCATCTTGATAAAGGGTATCATGTATTAGAGGTGACTTATGTTATATAATAGAGAATTAATTTGTGAGAAATTAAAAAATGCAATCGAAAAAAGTAAAGACTACATAGGAATGGGAGAGCCAGCAAGCTATATACCAGAGCTTTTGAATGTCGATAGCGATAACTTCGCCTTCTCCTTGGTTACGACTAACGGAGATGCCTTTAACTTCGGCGATGAGAATATAGTTTTTTCCATCCAATCCATATCAAAAATAATCGATTTAATCATAGCCCTAACTGATAATAATCCCCAAGATGTTTACGAGAAGGTAGGCAGTGAGCCAACCAAATACGAATTTAACTCTCTTGTACCAATAGGAGATAGGGCAGCCAATCCCTTTATCAATGCGGGAGCTATTACTACCACTTCTATGATATTCGGCAGGGATAATGAGGAAAGATTTGATAGAATTCTAAATTTTTATCAAACAATATCTGACTTTAAAGAAAGTAAATTGATGGAAGATGTCTTCGATTCTGAGATGAAGACGACAGATAGAAACAAGGCCATAGCCTATTATCTTAAGAGTAAAAATATTTTTACAGCAAATCCCGATGAGGTCCTAGAGCTTTACATCAAGTCTTGTTCCATAAGCTCTAACATCGAAGGTCTTGCTACTATGGGGGCAGTTCTTGCCAACAAGGGCTATGCGGTAAAAAATAGGGACATGCTAGTGCCAGAATCTATCGTCCAAATCGTAGTTAGCCAAATGGCCTCCTGCGGCATGTACGAAAACTCTGGCGACTATTTGATGAATGTTGGTATCCCTTCCAAATCCGGTGTAAGTGGAGCGATAGTAGGAGTTGTTCCAGGAGTGTGTGGCCTTGCAGTTTATTCTCCAAGACTTGATAAGACAGGAAACTCCGTCAGGGGCAAGGAGCTATTTAAAATCATATCCCAGGACTTGGGCCTAAATATATTTGTTTAAATTATTCCCCTTTTGTTGACCTTAATATATTCGTAAAAATACACTAGGAAAAGGAAGAGATAAATTAGAGAAAATCCTAAAAAGGCTTGGGTCAAGGACTCAGTGCCCATGATTTTGTTGACTATAAATAGGAAGGCTGGGCTTATAAAGCCTCCTATATTGCAACCTATAAATATTAGATTATTTATAATCCTGTTCTGACTTCCCCTGGCAAATCTCATGGCCTCTGCGAAAATATAGGGGAAAGCAATGGACCCACTTGCTGCACTTATGAGCATAGCTGCCATAAAGACATACATATTACTTCCCCAAAAGGCTACGACCATATTAGCTAGGATGTAGTTAAGGAGAGCAAAAAGTATGGTCTTTTCCCCTAGGGCCCTGTTGATATAGCCAAAGGCAAAGCCTGCGGCCATGCCCGATAGGGGAATTATAATCATATAGGCGTTGATATTGGCATCCATTCCCTTTTGTAGGGTCGCTATGGTTGGAAATCTTATGCTAAGAGAAGTTATATTCATAATCATAACCCCTGCAAAGAAAATGTAGAAGATTACTTGTTTATTTATGAAAAATCTCCCCTTCCTTTCCTCTGGCCTAATGTCTTCGACGTATTTACTAAAGAAAAGAAATACGAAGATTGAGAAAGTATAGCAGAGAAAGGCTAGGGGCCATTTTATTTTGATTAAAAATCCTGCGATCAAAAGGAGAGCCATCTGGCCAATATATTCCATCGAGCTTCTCATCCCATGGAGGAAGGCGGCCTTCTCTCCTTCGAAAAGGGCACTGATATAGTTTGCCGAATGCCCATTAAAAAGTCCAATCCCAAAGCCTAGGATGATTCGAGATAAAAGGATGGTCTGGTAAGATGTATGAATTATGGGTATGATACCACTTATAAATACCAGGATTGTACCAAGTTGGACGCATTTTTTCATGCCAATAAGGCGAGTTATAGATTCGCTTAGGGCAATGGAGATGATCGTAGCGATTGATGATAGGGTTATTACAAATTCGGAAGCCTCTCTTGTTAGGGAAAATTCTTTTTGCATAAAAACAAGGATGCCGGAAATAGCAGAATTTCCAGCAGTAATTAGGGCCAGCGACAGGATGGCTGCTTCTCTTAATCTATTATTTCTTAAAGATTTCATTTAAACCTCTTATAAAATCTAGGAATATCCTCGACTTTGTACATATTTTTAAGATATAATTACTATTATAACAGAAGGAGATGAAATGAAAAACAATTTATTAAAATCTTATTTTAAATACTTGATACCGACTATATTGACCATGATTTTGTTTTCTACCTACACCATGGTAGACGGAATCTTCGTAGGCCAGGGAGTGGGGGCAGAGGGGATTTCTGCGGTAAATGTCGCTATGCCTTTTGTAACCTTGACCTTTTCCCTTTCGATTTTGATATCCATTGGAAGTCTTAATCTAATCACCTACCAATTGGGCAAGGGCGATAAGGAGAAGGCGGATGAGTTCTTCTCGATAGGTCTTGTCCTATCCCTGATAGTTGCCATAAGTATATCGGTTTTAACCTATATCTTTATGGATCCTTTAATCAAGGTCTTGGGAGCAAGTCCCGAGATAAGTCATATAGTAAGAGATTACTTATCTGTGATAATATTTTTCACACCATTTTATGTTATGGCCTATGTCTTCGAGATTATGGTCAAGGCTGATGGCAGGCCGATAATTTCTACTATTTTGATGATAGTATCAGCCCTTACAAATATTATCCTAGACTATGTATTTATCTTTCACTTCCATATGGGAGTGAGGGGAGCGGCTATTGCTACAGGAATCGCCCAAGTCCTTCCGACTATAGGCTATGTAGCTTATTTCCTTTCTCCTAAAGCCAAGCTTAAGTTTAGGAGCTTTAAGCTTAAGTTTTATAAGATTAAAGAAATCATATCCTATGGTTTCCCGGCAAGCCTTAACGAGCTTTCTTCTGGCTTTGTGATTCTTTTGTTTAACAACGTAATCTCGTCCTATTATGGAACAGAAGGACTTGCGGCCTTTTCTGTGATTTCCTACATCATGATATTTGTAGTAAATACTATGATTGCAGTAAACCAATCGAGCCAACCCCTCCTATCTTTCTATTTCGGTAGGGAAAGCTATGAGGATGTCCTAAGGATAAGAAAGTACATGCTAAGGACAGTGGCCCTCCTAAGCCTTTTGATTTTTGTAACTATAGAGCTTAATCCAGAGTTTTTCGTAAATGTCTTTATAGCAGATTATGAGGAGGCTTTCCTTTCCTTTGCTGTAAAAGCCTTGAGGATATTTGCCATCTCATATCTTATCATGGGCTTTAATATCATAAATGCAGGCTATATGACTTCTGTTAAGAAACCTCGCTACGACTTCTATATAACAATGGTAAGAGGCTACGTCCTAATGGCAATTTTAGTCTACGCCTTACCCCTTGTCTTTGGAAGGGAGATAATCTGGCACGTGGCAAGTATAACAGAGCTTGTAACTATGATTTTCTCTATATTCTTGATTAGAGATGAGATAAAGGAAATCCATAAGCTAGAAAGAATTCGTGATAAGCATATCAAGAAAAAATACCAATAAAATTTTCAATAAAAGAAGAGTGTTCACGGGAGACATCCATGGACACTCTTTTTCTTGTGAGGACTATCTTGCATCTACGTCCTTATATTTTTCATCTTCGTCGAATTTCTTTACAGCATAGGAGCAGATAGGAAGAATCTTCTTATTATTTTCCCTACTAGCAGAAACAACTTGGTCTAAGAGTTTACTAGCAAGACCTTGGCCGCCGTATTCCTTATCCACAACAGTGTGGGTAATCTTCCATAGGCCGTCACCTTCTTCATATTGGCAAAAGCCTACCTTTTTTCCGGCATCTATTGCTTGGGCTTCTTTTTCTTCTTTATTAAAAATAATTTTCATATTATCACCTCACATATTTCTTACCCAATTGTTGAAATTTTAATAAAGGCTTCGCTTAAGCTACTTTGAAAATCAATAGAAAATTTAGTATAGTATGCTCAAAGTGAGGTATTATGCAAAAAGAAAAAGCATTTTTATATATAGATACAAATTTCTCAAATGATGAAGCCCTTATGCTCGATATGGCCTTTAGGTCCTTTAACTTCGAGCTAGTTGGCATCTCATCAATCAGAAGTCAAATGACAGCAGAGGCTGGAGCAGATAATATCCTAGGCCTTAATGAAGATCACGAGCTCTTCCTTCCTATAGCAAAAGGCTACGAAAAAAATCTCAAGGAAGATCAAATGGCAACTAAAGCAGGAGACATCTTCCACTACAAAAATCACAAGGATTATCTGGAAGAAATGGATGTAGAAGATCAGATCTATGACATAGCCCAAGATTGTGGGAAAATAGATATACTCGCTACAGGTCCCCTAACTAATATAGCAAGGGCCCTAGACAAATACGAGGACCTAGAAGATTATATATCCCATATCTTTATAAGCGGGGGCAATCTCTATGGGACTGACTTTAATTTTAAGGAAGATCCTCAGGCCATAAACAAAATCCTAAATTCATCTATCGATATCTTTATCCTAGCCAAAAACCTAGCAGATGGGATAGAAGTAACAGATTCCTTCCTAGAATCTCTTTATAGAGATAATAAAAACAAAGAGATTATAGAAAGACTTAAGGATGATAAGGATAAGAGATTCCTATACGGCCCCCTCCTACTTTACCTAGTAGAAAAGCCAGAAGCCTTTATTTTTGAAGAAACAGGCGTTAAGGTAGACGATGAAGAAAATGTTGGGGAGATGATTAGGGTTAATTCTAGAAGAAAGGTATATCTAGCCAACAGAGTAAATGAAGAAAGCTTCTTAGAATATATCGAAGGCAAATTATGCAAATAAAAAAACCGGGAGCAAGGATCATAAAAACTGGCCTTGCCCTATTTCTATCAATGATTCTTTCAAGCCTAAGAGTAAGTGGCCTACCCTTCTATAGTGGAATAGCTGCAATTATCTGTATGCAACAAGACGTAGCTTCGACCTTCGTAAAGGGAATCAATAGGGCGATTGGAACTATAATCGGAGGACTAACAGGGTTAGTATATTTACTCTACATAGGAGGAAATAAAATTCCTCAGCCAATAAACATCCTTCTTCTTTCCATTGTCGTTACCATTCTTATTTGGATACTAGCAAACTTTGAGAGAAATCTTGCCATAACTATTGCTGCAATTGTGTTTTTATCAGTTACTATCAACCACGCTCATGATGCTGCAGGACCTGTCGCCTTTGCCTTAAATAGGATAATCGACACCATAATAGGAATATTTACAGCGCTTTTTGTAAATTGGGTGGATTTTAAATTTAGAAAAGGAGAAAGCCATGGCTAAAATATCAACCATAAAAAGGCCAGGCCTTAGGATAATAAAAACAGTCCTTGCAGTCTTTCTATCCATGGTAATATCAGAACTAAGACCTGGAGAGGGCCTTCCAATAAATTCCTCCATAGCAGCGATAATCTCTATGCAGACCAATCTAGTAGATACGAAAGACATAGGGATAAATAGGGTAATAGGAACAATCCTTGGAGGTATCATAGGACTAATCTATCTAATAGTGATCCCAGATTTTAGTGAGCCTTACATCCTAGACTTTTTCCTAATGAGCCTAATAGTAGGTCTAATAATCTGGATCATGGCCCACCTAAAACGCTACAACGCCCTAACAATAATGGCCATAGTGTTTTTATCAATCACATTAGATAACGTAAACCAAACAACAGACCTCCCAGTCCTTTTCGCCTTTAATAGGACTCTGGATACATTGATAGGAGTTGTAATCTCGATAATAATAAACGGAGCGGAAATATGTTATAGAAAAAGAAAGTTTCTTAAGAAAAATGGGATAGACAGGTGGGAGAGGTAGATATTTTTCTAAAATATCTTTTACTAAAAATATTTTGATATAGTTATCTGAACAATCTAGTTATTATTATAATAAAGTTAATATCTTCGTTCTCTAGGGGACAGCCTAAGGATTCCATAAAATATTTTAAAATTTTAGATTAAAACTTTTTGTAATAATATATCTGGATAATTAAAATTCAGTTCTTATGAAGGTGTCCCTTCGAACTTTTGGGGGAACGCTAAGGGGGCGGCAGAGGCCCCCTCCAGCTTTCCCCCAAGCCCCCTTTTCCCTCACCCCCTCTGCTCCTTAGCGGAGTGCGGAAAAGGTCGATTTGCTACGCAAATCTTTGGTATGGATACAATAAATAGTACAGTTTAAAATCGAACATATGATACAATAAACAATAAGAAAACATAGGGGGATTTTAAATTGGCTAGACACTACGA